>SWCD01020562.1_pt1 | contig 25562 bp, 21 predicted proteins | sample 4693011 | NCBI WGS metagenome assembly SWCD01 (sample SAMN10267278, study PRJNA491770) | bioreactor metagenome | isolation source: DHS bioreactor inoculated with marine | place: Japan: Omine Ridge, Nankai Trough | reverse complement strand
TTTTCACCTCTATTACCGGCTATAGGGCTGATGAGGTTATCGGTCAGCATATTAATGATCTTGGCCTTGATGATTTAAGATCCAACACCAAGGCCTATGTTTGGCAGGATATTCTTGACGGCTATGTCTGGGAAGGTGAGCTGCTCAGTGTCAAGAAGGATGGTAGCAGTTTCCCGGAGCAGGTTTTTGTCCTGCCCATTACCGATAGCAATGATCAGGTAACATCGGTTGCCTTTGTTAAACGAGACATTACCGAAAGAAAGCTGGCAGAACACGGCCTTTTGGAGCTGACCGACACCCTTGAACAGCGGGTGCTTGAACGAACAAGTGAGCTAGACGCCTCGAACAAGGAGTTAAAAGATACCCTGGAAAGACTGCAGCGCATGCAGGATCACCTTGTGCAAACGGAAAAGCTGGCCTCTTTGGGAGAGCTCATAGCCGGTGTTGCCCATGAGATCAACACACCGGTTGGTATCGCCTATACAGCCTCCACCCATCTGCGCCAAAACGCCCGGGAGATTGCCGGACGTTACGAAAAGGGCGAGATGAAGCGTAGTGATCTGGAGGATTTTCTTGAGGTATGCATGGAGTCGAGCAGGCTGCTGATCTCTAACCTGGATAGAGCAAGCGAGCTGATTCGCAGCTTCAAACAGGTTGCCATTGATCAGTCCGGCGAGGGTAAGCGCCGTTTTTATTTGCGTGAATATATAGCAGAAATCCTTCTTAGCCTGCGGCCTGTTTTGAAGAAAACATCCCATGAGGTGGCGGTGGCCGGCGACAAGGATCTGGTGTTAGATAGCTTCCCAGGGGCTTTTTCTCAGATACTGACCAACCTGATTACCAACTCATTAAACCATGCCTATGACCAAGGGCAGGCGGGCAGGTTGGAGATTTCTTTTCGGAAAGATGATGGCCAGCTTTTTTTGGTGTTTAAGGATGATGGAAAGGGGATTTCCCAAGAGAATCTTGAGAATATTTTTTCACCCTTTTTCACCACAAATAGGGAAAAGGGCGGTAGCGGATTGGGGCTCCACATCGTCTACAATATTGTTAGTCAGCGGTTGCACGGAACCATTAACTGCGCGAGTGAGCTTGGCAAGGGCACAACCTTTAACATAACCCTGTCCCTTGCTCAGGATGGAGAGAGTACAAATGCATGATGATACCATAACCTTTGCTGATGAGGAGCCGTTGCGCTTTGATGATCCTCCTCATAAGTCCTATAAAGATCCATGGAAGGTCCTTATCGTTGACGACGAGGAAGAGGTCCACACCATCACCACTCTGGTGCTGCGCCAGTTTCAATACGATGGCAGTCCGTTAGAATTTCTTCATGCTTATAACGGTGACGAGGCCAAAAAGCTGATCACCGACAATCCAGATATTGCCGTGATCCTTCTTGATGTGGTCATGGAAAAGGAGGATGCCGGTCTTGAGGTTGTTGAGTTTGTTCGCAAGGAGTTAGGGAATTCTTTTGTACGCATCATCCTGCGCACCGGCCAACCTGGCCAGGCGCCGGAAGAGAAGATCATCGTTGATTATGACATCAATGATTACAAGGAGAAGACCGAGCTTTCTTCTCAAAAGCTGTTCACAGTAATGCTCTCCTCCCTGCGTACCTACCGGCATATGTTGACCATTGACGCCAACCGGGAAGGGCTTAAAAATATTATCCAGGCCTCAGCCACTCTCTTTGAGCAACGTTCCATCAAGCTCTTGGCCTCAGGTGTTTTGACCCAGCTTGTTGCCATCCTCGGCATGAGCCCGGATGCCATGGTCTGCCAGATTGATAATATCAATGATGAAGTGACTGCCGACACCATTGAGGTGCTGGCCGGCTCCGGTAGCTACGAGCATTTGGTGAAAAGCTCTGTGTCCTGGGAGCTACCCGAGGATCTGATCAGGGACCTGAATGGGGCCTGGGACAAGAAGAGCTGCCTCTGTCTCGGAGATCGATATGTTGGTTTCTTCCCTTCAGAGTCGGGAGTGGGGGTTCTGCTCTACTGCGAAGGCTGGGACAAGCTTGATGACCTGAGTAAATCTCTGGTGGAAGTGTATTGCACCAATGTCCATGTTGCCTTTGAAAATGTCCTGCTCAACCAGGAGATTGAAGATACTCAAAAGGACATCATCTACACCCTGGGTGAAATAGCTGAGGCGCGCTCCCAGGAAACAGGGAACCATGTTAAACGAGTTTCCAGTATCTGTCGTATCCTTGCCAAGAACTATGGGCTTTCCCAGGCAGAAGTTGAAATGATACGTCTGGCTGCGCCCATGCACGATATCGGCAAGGTGGCTATCCCTGACGGTATCCTTAATCATCCCGGCAAGTTAAGCGAGGAAGATTTTGAAACAATGCAGCATCATACCGAGATCGGTTCGGTGATGCTCAAATCATCGCCCCGCTCCATTATGAAGGCCGCTGCCATCATTGCCCTCCAGCATCACGAGAAGTTTGACGGCACCGGCTATCCGGAAGGCATCAAGGGTGATGATATTCATATTTTTGCCCGCATTGTTGCCTTGGCCGATGTCTATGACGCCCTGAACAATGACCGCGTCTATCGCAAGGCATTTAAGCCGGCAGAGGTCCTTGCCTATATCAAAGAGCAACGCGGTATCCACTTTGACCCTGCCCTGGTGGATGTGTTTTTTGATAATCTTGAAGATATCCAGAATGTTCAGTAGGCATATTTGTTACGATTTTTAAAGCCGTTCTGCCACACACATTTCTGATGTGCTATATTATAAACTTGGTTAACAACGAATCTCAGCCATGCTCTCAAGTCATTCCCGTGAAGGCGGGAATCTAGGAAACCTAATTTAAACCTCTGGATCGGAGTCTCCCTCCGGTCGCTCACCTCCCACCTTCGCGGGAATGACTTTTTGGCGCCTTTGTAACCATGTTTTTTCAAAAGTTTTCTTTGAACGGCCTTTGGTCATAGAAATGAAAAGTTTTAGGAGAATCCATGCAAATTGTATGTCCGGAATGCGAAAAAGACCACCCAGTAGACGATGACAAATTACCGGCCCACAAGTTTAATGCCATCTGCCGAGGTTGCAAAGCCAGGTTTGTTGTTGAAGTAGCTACCTGCCCTGATTGCGGAGCAAAGAACCAACTGGGCTACCCTTGCTTTTGCACCCTGGAAATAGAGCCCGACGGAATTGAGATTGTTGAAACAGGTGAAGGTGCAACGGAAGCTGTTGCAGCTCCTGTGGGAGAAAGCCTCCAAGAAGAACGGCCTGCAGAGGCTGGTGAAAAGGTTGAAGAACCTCAGCCACGCCCGGAAATCAACCAGACCCGCCACGAGCATACCCTGCAGTTCAGCGGCACAGGCGGCGAGTTCTTTCGCATCTGGATTGTGAACCTCTTTTTGACCATTATAACCTTTGGAATCTATGCTGCCTGGGCCAAGGTGCGCACCAGGCAATATTTTTATAGTCACACAACCTGCGCAGGCGAGCCTTTTGATTACCTGGCCGATCCCATGATTATTCTGCGCGGCAATTTGATAATCGGCGGCGGCTTTTTGATCTACTCCATCTCAAACGCCTTTACACCGCTTATCAGTTCAGTGATTGCCATGATTTTCGGTCTTATGTTTCCCTATCTGGTTTTTAAGTCCCTACGCTTTTTTGCCCGTAACTCAGCTTACCGTAATATCCGTTTTCATTTTCTAGGTTCTGTTGAAGAAAGTTACATAATCTATCTGCTTTTGCCGATCTTAATCCCCTTTACCCTGGGGCTCATCATTCCCTACTGGGCCTATCGCCGCAAAAAGTATTTTTTCGAAAATTTTGCCTTTGGCAGGCACCAGAATATTTTCACCGGTATTCCCGGCGATTTCTATAAAATCTACATCAAGGCCTTTTTAATCGTGGTTTTGCCGATCATGGTCGTTATTGCTTTGGTTGCCGGTTTGGTGATGAATATGAACGGTACCCCTGGCGATGGTATGTCAGGCGGCATGGTTGCCATGGTCATCATCGGTTATCTTGGTTTTTTTGCAGTGACGATCTTTGCTCAGCAATATATTTATGCCAAAACCACCAACTATTGCTGGCAATACTCATCCTTAGGGGCCGTTAAGTTCCGTTCACGGCTGGATGCCGGTAAGTTGATGTGGATTCGGATGACTAACATCCTTGCCCTCATTATTTCGGCCGGATTTCTCTTTCCGTGGACCAAGGTGCGCCAAAGCAGGTATATCTTTGAGAATCTCACCGTTGTTACCTACCAGGGCCTTGATGATTTTACTGCCGGAGAGCAAGATGCCGAAGATGCCTTAGGCGAGGCAGCCATGGACTTCTTTGATTTTGAGGTTGGGCTCTAACCGTGGATACATCCGAAAAATTAACCTTTCCAGGGGTCTATTTTGACGGCAAGAGTTCACAGGCCCATGATGTGCTTTGCACCCTTGATCAGGGCCAAGTGCAGATTAGTAACGCAAGCAACGAGCATATTACTTATTTCAGCCTCGCCCAAAGTGTGCTGACGCCTCCCCTCGGCTCAAGCCGGCGCTACTTGAAATGCCCTTCGGGCGCGCGGCTTCAGGTGGATGACCCAGAGGTCCTCGACTTTCTTGATGATCTCCTGCGCTCCCATCTTGGTCTTTCCTTTGTTCATCTCTTTGAAAGCCATTGGCGCCTTGTCGGTGCCAGTATGGTAGGCCTTGTTGTCTGCGTCTGGGCATTCATGGTTTTTGCCATCCCCCATTTTGCCAAAAAAATTGCCATGGCAGCACCGGACGGCTTAATGAACAGCATCAGCTACGACACCCTGGAACTTCTTGATAAACGCTTTTTTGCCCCCTCGGATCTGCCCACGGCCAAGCAGGATGAGGTGCAGAAAGTGTTCATGGAGCTTTGTGGAGAGTTTAACCCAGCCCAGGGATGTACTCTTGTTTTTCGACATGGCGGAAGTATTGGCGCTAATGCCTTTGCTCTTCCTTCGGGCTTGGTCATTGTCACTGATGAGTTGGTGGATTTTTCAGAAAATAACGAGGAGCTTGAAGGCGTTTTGGCCCACGAACTGGTGCATGTTCAGGCCCGGCACGGCCTGCGCCATGTGATTCAGCATGCCGGGGTGTTCATGGTCATTTCCACCCTGCTCGGCGATATGGCCTCGTTGACCTCGCTGGGTTCCGCTCTACCCATGATGCTTGTTGAATCAGGCTATTCCAGAAACTTTGAAGAAGAAGCAGATGAGCATGCCTGCCTCTATTTTTTAGACAGGGGCCGAAGCGTCCAGCCCTATAAAGAAATGCTCTACCGCCTCACCAAAGACCAAAAGCTGCCAGCCGTGGCCAGTTTTCTCGCCAGTCATCCTGATCCGGATAAACGGTTGTTGGCGATTGAGGAGGTTGAGCGAAGGTATAGGGAGTCGAAAGGGGTACCGGCGGAGTAATTTTAAGGGTAATTTTTGTGCCGAATGAATTTGTCTTTCTTCGTGCATTGCATGGGGCAGCACCCTTCGACAAGCTCAGGGACCGGAGTTCGTTTCTTTACGCACCCTGAGCTTGTCGAAGGGTGCTCACTCAGGCCTGAATGGGTAGAGGAAGAATGAGCATACTTGTTCGCAAGCCCCTATCACTCCCTCTTCTCGCGCCATGGTAATCTGTGAAGAATCATAAAAAAAGGGGCCTCTACTTTGAAAAAAGCAGAGGCCCCTTTTTATTTTTGAAAAAATAGAAGTTCTATTTCTAACTGGAAGTTTTATCAGAAGGGTCGATGGAAAGATCAGGGCCGAGATCATCGTCCAGGGGATCGTCGAGGCTAAAGAGCATATCGCCATCAAGATCAGGCATGCTCAGTTCAAAGTCTTCTGAGTCTTCTTCATCTAAATTAACAGCGGCTGGCTCTGGTTCTACCAAGCCATCCTCGCCAATCTCGGAAAGGTCGATCTTTTCATACAACTCTCCAAGATCAACTTCAGGCTCTGCAGGGGCAGTTGATTGTGCTTTGCCGCCAATGTCACCGATAATGGAGGGTTCTGAAGCAGAAGCTGGGGTGGGCTCTGCAACTGGCTCTGGCTCAGGCGCTGCTTCTTCTACCTCCGGCTCTTGAGGCGCAGGGGCACTTGGAGCCACGTAGCCGTCAGAAGGATACTGGCTGTTAAGTCGATCCATATGGGACGACAGAAAGGCATTGAGGTCGTCTTTAAGCGTCTGTTTTTCAAGGATAAGGGAGCTGATTTGTTCCTTAAGGGTGTGCTCTTCCTCGCGAGCGCTATTAAGGAGAGTGTCAGCTTCGAGGCGGGCATTTTCCTTGATGACATGGGCCTCTTGCTGGGCCTTGGCCTGCATTTCGTCGGCAATGGTCTGCGCTGAAATGATGGCATTTTTAAAAGTGCGTTCCTGGGATTGGACTTGATCGCGCTCTCCCTGGATGGCAGCCAGCTCATTTTTTAGTTTTTCGTTTTCCTTGACCAGAACAAGATAGTTCTCGGCAACCTTTTCAAGGAAAACATCCACCTCGTCGACATCAAAGCCGCGAAAGCGGACATTGAACTGTTGGTTCTGGATGTTTTCGGGGGTAAGCAGCATGGTGGTCATCTCTTTATCTCCCAATGATAATTGTCAGCCTTTTTAGCCGACAGCAGCAGCAATATATTTGAGTGTTTCCACGAGAAAATCTTGTAGGAAAATAATAACCAGCATAACCAGCAAGGGTGAAAAATCAACCCCGGAGGTATAGGTAAAGGGGAGCGCTTTGCGAACCTTGTACAGAATCGGCTCGGTAACATTATGGAGAAAGCGAACAATAGGGTTATACGGATCTGGGCTTACCCAGGAGATAATAGCCCGGGCCAGCAAAATGATCATATAGGCATTAAGTACGAAGTTTACCAGACCGGCAACAGCTTGTAAGAAAATCCTGAGAATAGCCATAAATCAGTGATAAAGAGGTTTGTTCCCCCGGCAGTAGAGGCTTCTTGTTAGAGGCCTTCCTGCTCCAAAAGTTGGCTGGCAATAACTTTAATAGCTTTGGCTGCCTGACAATCTGGGGTGGCCAAAAGGAAAGGCTTCTGGCAGCGGATTGCCTGAACAACTTTGCTATCCTTGGGGAGCGGCCCCATGTATGAAGGGGTCTCCTGTAAAAATTGTTTGAGCACCCCGGCCATATTGGTAAAGGTGCTCAGACCTTCCTTTTTACTTTTAACATTGTTTACAACGAGTTGAAACCCCTTTTTCCCGTGCCTAGAGGCGAGAACCTTCATCAGGGCGTAGCCATCTGTGAGGGATGTGGGATCAGGGGTGAGGATGATAATATTGGTCTGGGCCCATTGGTTGAACCAGAGCACGGACTCACCAATGCCGGCGGCTGTATCAACCAGAACCAGGTCAAAGTCTTTGATGATATTGTCTAGGACGTTGGTAAGAAGATGCTGGTCTTCATGGCTGAGGCCTGCCATCTCAGGGACACCGGAGCTTGCCGGAAGAACAAAGAGGTTTTTGTGGACTTCGAGGATAATGGAGGCAGGGTCGCGGCCATCTTCCACTGCTTCACGGATAGTGTGATCAACCTGCAGGCCAAGAACAACATCAACATTACCCAAGCCCAGATCACCGTCAACAAGAAGAACCTTGGCTCCCCTGTCAGCTAAGGCTGCAGCCAGATTGACTGAAAAGGTTGTTTTGCCCACCCCGCCTTTACCACTGCTGATGCAGAGAATTTGGGGTGCATTGTTTGAGGTGCTCATAGGCATTAATCAGTGAGAAATTTAAAAAGCTGGGCCCGTTCTTCAACCGTGACTTGACAGTCGATGCTGCTTTGATCAGGGACATCCTGGCTATTTGGCGTTTGTTCATCGTCAATTACAGGAGCATGTTGGGCAGCATTAAGTTCGGCGGTTTTATTTTCTAAAAGGCTGCATAGCTCTGTGGCGGCAAGATCTCGGGAAAAAAGAAGAAGCCCTTTATCTTCTGGCAAGACTTGTGCCTCAAGGCCACGCTCTTCAGCGTCATTAAGGATGGAATCAAGAAAAGTACGGGGAAGTGTCGCCATTTAAGAAAGCATCAAAGTTAAAGAGTGACTGGAAATAGTTTTTGCTGCCAATTATTCTCCCTCTCTGCCTCTTAGGCTACCCGTGAGCCGGGAGCAACTTCATCAGAAACTGTGGAGAGAACCAGGCGGTCGCCATCCTTGGCAGCCAGAACCATACCCTGGGATGGAACACCCATGAGTTTGGCTGGTTTGAGGTTGGCAACGATAATCACCCGCCTGCCCGGCAGGTCTTCGGGCTGATAATACTCGGCAATGCCGGCAACAATGGTTCTTTCTTCCGGTGCTTTGACAGTAAGTTTAAGCAATCGGTCTGATTTTTTAATTTTTTCTGCGGCCATTATCTCGGCCACCTTTAATTCTACCTTGCCGAATTCTTCAAAGGTGATAACGCCTTCAAGTTCTTTGTTCTTGTCTTTGCCCTGTTTTTTTTCTTTTTCAGGGGCCTGTTGCTGCTTGGCCTTTTTCTTTTCCATGCGCGGGAAAAGAGGTTCGGGTTTGGCAATGGCAGCGCCGGGTGCGAGTTTGCCCCAGCCGGCAAGGGTGGCAAGGTCTCCTTCCAGATCAACGCCAAGGCCTGCCCGCATTTTGGCAGCAGTACCCGGCATGATGGGGTCTACAACCAGAGCAAGAATGCGCAGGGTTTCCAGAAGGTAGTAAAAAACCGTGTTCAGGTGCTGTTTATTCTCTTCATCTTTGACCATTTCCCAAGGGGCGTTTTCAACAATGTACTTGTTGGCCTTGCCCACCACCTCCCAAACAGTCTGCAGGGCCAGATGAAAACGAAAATCAGTCATCTCTTTGCTATAGGTGGCAACCATGGCTGCGCAGGCATCGGCCAGATCTTTGTCGATCTGTCGTGGGTCTCCGGGTTCTGGCACCTTGCCGTCAACAAATTTGCCCACCATGGTAAGGGAGCGGGAAAAGAGGTTGCCCAAGTCATTAGCTAAATCAGAGTTCTGGCGGGCCACCACAGCTTCGGCAGAAAAGGAAGAATCCAGGCCAAAGGACATGTCGCGCAGCAGGAAGTAACGCACCACATCAACGCCAAATTCCTCAACCATCTCCTTAGGGCGGACAACATTACCCAGGGATTTGCTCATCTTGGCATCACCCATATTCCAGTAGCCGTGGACATGGAGCTTTTTGTAGGGTTCAAGGCCCATGGCTTTCAGCATGGTGGGCCAGAAAATGGCATGGGGTTTTAAGATATCTTTGGCGATGACATGCTCAGCCACCGGCCAGTAGGTGGCGAACTTTTCATCATCTGGGTAGCCCAGACCGGTGAGGTAGTTAATCAGGGCGTCAAACCAGACATAGGTGACAAACTTGTCATCAAAGGGCAGTGGAATGCCCCAGGTCAAACGGCTGGTGGGCCGCGATATACATAGGTCATCCAGGGGCTCACTCAAGAAGGAGAGCATCTCTTTTTTGTAACGATCCGGAGTGATAAAATCAGGATTATTATTGATGTGATCAATGAGCCAATCCTGGTACTTGCTCATCTTAAAGAAATAATTTTGCTCGCGGATTTTTTCCGGCGGCTTGAGGTGGTCGGGGCAATTACCCTCCACCAGCTCTTTTTCAGTGAGAAAACGCTCGCACCCCTGGCAGTAGAGGCCTTCATATTCGCTGAAATAGATATCGCCCTGGTCATAGACTTTCTGGAGGATGTCCTGGACTGTCTTAATGTGATCGCTATCTGTGGTGCGGATGAAGTTATCGTGTTCGATAGCAAGCTGCGGCCAGGAATCACGAAACATGGTGCTAATCCGGTCAACATACTCCTTGGGTGATTCGCCAGCCCCTTCGGCAGCCTGAACGATCTTATCGCCATGCTCATCGGTGCCGGTCTGAAAGCGGACATCGTCGCCAGACAACTTCTTGAAACGGGCGTAGGTGTCGGCAATTATGGTGGAGTAAGCGTGGCCCAGGTGGGGCTGGGCATTAACGTAAAATATAGGGGTGGTTATATAGGTGGTCATTTTTTCTTTCCTCGTTGCTTACTGCTCTTGTCTGAGGAATTCTTTTGTTTTTTATCTTGGCGAGGCTTTTTGCTCCGGTTCTTTTTACGCATTTCCTGGGCAAGAGGTTCCCAGGTGGAGCGGGGCAGGTCAACAGTTACGGAGCGGTCTTCAGAATCAAGGACGGTGACCGATTCTTCCAGGACATTATGCTTGATCACCTTCATCGGTTTGTCGTCGATGGTGACGATTTTCCCGCAGCGAGGCATCTTACGCCTAATTTCCTTATACATCGGAAACTCATAGGTGAGACAGCAGAGAAGGCGGTTGCAGATGCCGGAAATTTTAGACGGATTAAGGGGCAGGTTTTGCTCCTTGGCCATTTTGATGGAAACAGCGGCAAAATTATCAATATAGGATGAGCAGCATAGCTCTCTGCCGCAGCTGCCCAGGCCACCGATCATCTTTGTCTCATGGCGAACGCCCACCTGGCGCATCTCAACTCTGGTCCTGAATTCTTGGACCAGGTCTTTAACAAGGGCACGGAAATCCACCCTGTTTTCTGCGGTGAAATAGAAGATGATTTTGCTGCCGTTAAAGAAGCGCTCAACCTTGATGAGCTTCATGGCCAGGCTATGTTTTTTGATGAGCTCGACGCAGGACTTAAAGGCCTCTTCCTCTTTTTCCACCAGGCGGACATACTTGTCCTTCTCGTCAACGTTGCAGCGTCGTTGGATTTTCAAGGCGGGTTTGAGGTCGGCGAGTTTGCCTTCAAGAAGGGGCTGGGGGCCAAGACCGACAATGGTTGCTGGTTCCGGACCATGGTCAGTGACAACCATGACGTCCTCGTCACTCTTAAGATCCTGGAGTTTTGATCCGCCAGTAAATATTTGATCGTGGGCGCGAAAACGGACCTTGTACCATCTGTCGGATGGCTCCGCTTTTTGTTCTGATTTTTCGGGGCCCTGTGATTCTGCTGTTTGGGTCATGGGTATATATAGGAAGCTGAAACCTGAAGGAGATCAAAGGGTTGCAAGATAGCAACCATAGGATTCCTGTCGGTGTCAGATGTAAAGGTATATGTTAATCACAAATCATTAACATTTTTCCCTTAGCAAGGCAAAGAAAAGAACCTCGCAGACTAGGGTGCGGTTGCAGTTGCGCAGGAGTTGGCGGCGGGCTTGGTCAATATGGTCGATGGCAGCAAGCAGGCCGTTTTCATCCCAGTATCGGGAACCGTCATCAAGAAGCTCAGCAAGGTCATGGTTGATCAACTGGCCGCTGTTTTTTAGGGCAAGAACAGTGAGATCGCGGAGCCATGTTGTGAGAAGGTCGAGAAGTTCACCAAGGTTTTCTTTGAGGGCAGCAGCCTGAGCAGCAAGGTTGTATACGAGCTCGATGGCCTCTGGGCTATCAGGGTCAAGATTGGTGAGGGTGGCGATCATCTCCCGGCGTGTTTCGAGAAGGCCCATGCTGTGCAGGAGCATGGCCCGTCCCGGACTTCCCTCAGCAATGGCAGCCAGGGTCAGGGCTTGGCTGGAGCTCATATCCGGGCTGAGTAAGCCGGCAACCTCCTGGTAAGTGAGGGGCGAGAAAGGCACAAGCTGACAGCGCGATAAAATGGTGGGCAAAATACCTCCCGCCTCATCACCGCTAAGAATAAGCAAGGTATCTGAGGGCGGCTCTTCCAGAGTTTTTAAAAGGGCGTTTGCCACCTCGGGCCTGCGCATGGTGTCATGGATGTCAGGGAGGATGACCACCCTGGTTTTTGCCTCAAAAGGGGGGTAGGCCAGGTCTTTTTGCAGCTCACGGATTTGGGCGATTTTAATGCCTGCCCCTTGGGGTTCGATAACAAGAAGATCAGGATGGTTATCTGAATTAAATTTTTTACAGGAAGGACAGGTCCCGCAGGAGTCATTATCTGTTGGTGAAACACAGTTAATATAGGCGGCAAAGGCGCGAGCCATCATTTTTTTGCCCACCCCGTCAGGCCCCTTGAAGAGGTAGGCGTGACTCATCTTTTCCTTGTTAAAGGAGGTGAGCAAAAAGCTTTTCGCCTTGGTTTGGCCAATGATGGAGGAGAGGGGTATAAGCATAAACGGTGGCTAACAGTCATTCCCGCGAAGGCGGGAATGACTTTGTTGAATTTTTAGGGATAATGGTGACAATAAAAACTTATTCATTCACCTCAAACGAGAGTAGCAGCCCCTTGCCGGTTGTCAAGTTTTAACCTATTCTGACCGAATGAATGGAGCCAAACTTACCCAAGTTTTTATAGTGTTTCTTGCCTTTTTCCTGGGCTGCCTTTGCTCTGGCTGTTCATCCGGTGCAGGCAAGATAACAACCTCCACCCTCCACTCCTTGGTTGATCAGGGTGAATCGCCGGTTATTGTTGATGTGCGCAGTGAAGATGAGTATGCCGCAGGCCACATCCCCGGCGCCATCCACATCCCTTTTTACTCGATTGGCAAGCGTTATGAAGAGATCAGTTCTGATAAAAACACGCCGGTCGTGATCTATTGTGCCCATGGTCCCCGGGCCTGGTGGGCTTCTTTTGTTCTGCGCCGCAAGGGTTTTCGTCAAGTAACTACCCTTGAAGGCCATTTTAAAGAGTGGCAAAAAAGCGGCGAAATGTCGGATAAAAAAATTCCCTAGAATTTTATAAGGATCTTCATGGGTTGCATTCCTCAGCCGACTCTGTGGACACCTTTTTGTTTGCCAGGCCTGGCAAATGATGTATGTCTATTGTGAGGAGCTGTGGCGTTTTGCCGCGTCTTTCTTGCTTCTGACCAAAAAAGAAAAGGTAGGACAAACCATGGGGATGGGGCGATTTCGCGTTTTTACCATACTTTTCTTTCTCTGCAGTCTGGCTCATCTTGCCCAGGCCAGCGTCACGGGAACCTGCGCCAACTGCCACACCATGCATAATTCTCAAGATGGTGCCTCGCTGTCAAGCCAACCGCAAAACTATCTCCTTGCCGATGATTGTGTCGGTTGCCATTCTTCTTCAGGGACCGAGACCATCGTTGCCCTGGGTAGTACCCGTATTCCTATTGTTTTTAATACCACTGCCTACCCAACACAGCCCTTGGCTGGCGGCAATTTTTACAAGGTGAGCTTAGGTGGCGCCTCCAACGATGTTTATGGCCATAATGTTTGGGGCATCTCAGGCGTTGATGCAAATCTTGCCGAAGCTCCTGGTAGTAGGACGAGCTGTGCGGGGCCATCGTGCCATACCAGTTTGGCAACCGATCCCGCCACGACATACGGCAACGGTTTTTATGGTGAAAATGGCTGTATAGGTTGTCATCAATCAACGAGGCATCATGGAGCAAGTGTCAGTGATGGTAGTTTAGAGACAGCAGAAAGTGGCTGGTATCGTTTTTTGAGCGGTCATGGTTTTAATGGCCCGAGTGGTCCTGACCCAGCCTATGGTGTGTATGGTGTTGAAGATGCCGACTGGGAGCAAAATCCAGTAGCGGGACATAACAGCTATCAGGGCTTTGACGAGTATTATGTCAGCCAGCCAGGCACCGGACTTGATGCCGTTCATTCTATAACGGCATTTTGCAGTGGTTGCCATACAGACTTTCATTCTGCCATGACCTATTTCTTTGGTGTTCCTGGTCATATGGAAAGCCCGTGGCTCAGGCATCCCATTGACTTCGCATTGCCCACAACAGGGGAGTATGCAGGCTATGACCCGGTGCTAAACTATGACCCGGCTGTCCCTGTTGCCTGGCTCAACCCTGAAACGCCAGCTACTGGCGAGGCAGTTGTTATGTGTCTTTCCTGTCATACGGCACATGGTAGTGAGTACCCTGATATGTTGCGATGGGATTACGATGCCATCATCGCCCAAGGCGGAGCCAGCTCAACGGGCTGCTTTAGGTGCCACTCGCTGAAAGATGAGTAGGGGTTATATGCAAGGGAGCCAGGGGTGACAAATAAGAAAAGGTGGTCGACTATTTTGCATAAACCAGGTGAAAAATATGCCACAGGAAAGTATGGAGCACTACTCCTTGCTTGTTGCAGTGTAGCTGCGGTGTTTACTGTTGGAAATGCCGGGGCGATGGTTACAGGTTCATGCTCTAACTGCCACACCATGCATAACTCTCAAGATGGTGCGGCGCTGTCAAGCCAACCGCAAAACTATCTTCTTGCCGATGACTGTGTCGGCTGCCATTCCTCCTCAGGTCCAGAGACCATCGTTACCCTGGGTAGTACCCGTATCCCGATTGTTTTTAATACCACAGCCTATCCAGCCCAGCCCTTGGCTGGCGGCAATTTTTATAAAGTGAGCCTGGGTGGGGCAGCAAACGATGTCTATGGTCATAATGTTTTGGGGGTTTCAGGGCAAGACAACAATCTTGCAAGAGCTCCTGGTGATACTCAAGGCGGTTGTGGGTGCCATGGAACCTTGGCCACTGATGATGGCTTGCATAAGGATAGAGGCAGAAGAGGTTGTGAAGCATGCCATCAATTTACCAAGCATCATGGCACTGATCCGCCTGATGGCGAACCTGAAACAGCGGCAAGCGGCTGGTTTCGATATTTAGGCGGGCATGACGTTAGTGGCAGGTATGTTGAGGGCATTGAAGACCCTGACTGGGAAAAAACGCCATCCGCCACTGCGCATAATGTCTACAAGGGAGAAACAACGCATTATAATACCGAATATCAGACGCCCACTGGACTTGCAGATAATCAAAGCATAAACGCTTTTTGTACAGGCTGTCACATTGCTTTTCATGATTTTATTGGCAACGGGACAAGCCCATGGATAAGGCACCCATCAGACATCGTATTGCCTGCAACTGGAGAATATGCCGCATATAACCCTTTAACAGACTATGACCCGTCTGTCCCTGTGGCCTGGGACAATCCAAGTGTTCCGGTGCGTGAGGAAGCTGTTGTAATGTGCCTCTCATGCCACCGTGCCCACGGCAGTGAGCATCCTGATATGCTGCGCTGGGATTATGATTCCACTATTGCCAATGGCGGGGTTAACTCCACAGGCTGCTTTAGGTGCCATTCGTCAAAAGATGAGTAATAGGTGAGAGAACGTATGTTTGCGAAGTCATATTTGAAAAAAGCTGCAAAGCCTTCTTTGGGCCTGATGCTCCTGGCATGTGGCCTTTTTTTTGAGGTTGGTGCTCCCCTGGCACGGGTCACAGGCAATTGTGGCAATTGTCACACCATGCACAACTCGCAAGATGGTGCCTCGCTGTCAAGTCAACCTCAAGACTATCTCCTTGCTGACGATTGTGTCGGTTGTCATTCTTCCTCAGGTCCAGAGACCATCGTTACCCTGGGTAGTACCCGTATCCCGATTGTTTTTAATACCACCGCCTATCCTTCCCAGCCCTTAGCTGGTGGGAACTTTTATAAAGTGAGCCTGGGTGGAGCTGAAAACGATGTCTACGGCCATAATGTTTGGGGCATCTCAGGAGTGGATGCAAATCTTGCCGAGGCTCCTGGCGCTACTGCAACCTGTAATGGACCATCGTGCCATGCGAGTTTGGCAACTGATCCATCATTAACTTATGGCAATGGAATTTACGGAACAAATGGCTGCACAGGTTGCCACCACTCCACGAAACATCATGGAGAAAGTGTTGTAGAGGGCACTCCGGAGACCTTGGAAAGTGGTTGGTATCGCTTTTTGAGCGGGCATGGTTGGGATAGCTCGGGTGCTGATCCAGATTTTGGAGTTTATGGCATTGAAGATCCTGACTGGGAACAAAATCCTGCTGCAGGCCATAACAAATATCAGGGTGTTACATATTTTTACTTTGGCCAGCAGGGCTGGGGGCTTGATCTGGTTCACTCAATGACCGGGTTTTGTCAAGGGTGCCACATGGAGTTTCATTTTGCTGCGAGCTCCGAAGGAACAGCTTTCGTTAGCCCCTGGGTCAGGCATCCGACAGATTATGCCTTGCCCACATCGGGTGAGTATGCAGACTATGATCCTGTAAATAATTATGATCCGGCAGTTCCTGTTGCCTGGGTCAATCCATCTGCCCCCGTGCGTGAGGAGGCTGTTGTTATGTGCCTGTCTTGCCATACAGCCCATGGCAGCGAGTACCCCGACATGCTGCGCTGGGATTATGATGCCAATATCGCCCATGGTGGTGCTAGCTCCACAGGCTGCTTTAGATGCCATTCGTCGAAAGATGAGTAGTGCTAGATGGACGGGGCCAAGTACTTCAGCCAGGTGTAACAGAAAGAGAAGGTGACAGACTATTTTGCATGAACTAGCTGAAAAATATGCCACAGGAAAGTATGGCGTACTGCTCATTGCTTGTTGCAGTGTAGCTGCGGTGTTTACTGTTGATCACGCCCGGGCGATGGTTACAGGTTCATGCTCTAACTGCCACACCATGCATAACTCTCAAGATGGCACCTCGCTGTCAAGCCAACCTCAAAACTATCTTCTTGCCGATGATTGTGTCGGTTGCCATTCTTCCTCAGGTCCCGACACCATCGTTACCCTTGGCAGTACTCGCATTCCAATTGTTTTTAACACCACAGCCTATCCAGCCCAGCCCTTAGCAGGCGGTAATTTTTATAAGGTGAGTCTGGGTGGGGCTGAAAACGATATTTATGGCCATAATGTGTGGGGCATCTCCGGTGAGGATGCAAATTTATCTTTAGCTCCGGGCCAGACAGCTAATTGTTCAGGTTCGTGCCATGTGAGCTTGGCGACCGATCCCGCATTAACTTACGGCAATGGGATTTGGGGTTGGAATGGCTGCACAGGATGTCATCAATCCACAAAACATCATGGGGTGTCTCCAGCTTCGGGCAGCCCTGAAACTTTAGAGAGTGGGTGGTATCGCTTTCTAAGCGGGCATGATCCAAACACGACAGTGTATGGCATTGAAGATCCTGATTGGGAACATAACCCTTCCGCCGGGCAGAATAAGTACCAAGGGGTTGATTATTATTATTTTGGTATCAATGGGATGGGCCTTGGCATAGTCCATTCCATGACAGGTTTTTGCCAAGGCTGTCATACGAGCTTTCACTCCCGTATGAGCTATGGGGGCTCAGTGAGCCCCTGGATTGTCCACCCTACTGATTATGCCCTGCCGACATCAGGTGAATATGCTGACTACGATCCCGTCAATAATTATGATCCATCCGTACCTGTTGCCTGGGTGGATCCATCTGTTCCTGTGCGTGAGGAGGCAGTTGTCATGTGTCTTTCCTGCCATAGGGCCCATGGCAGTGAGTACCCTGATATGCTGCGCTGGGATTATGACACCATAATTGCAAATGGCGGCGCTAACTCCACGGGCTGTTTCAAATGCCATTCTTTGAAAGATGAGTGAGAGGGAGACGTAAAAAGAAATACAGAGCAAGAAATTCTTTCGTACAGCGAATTAATAGAGGTGTTTAGGAGTTGTGAAAATAATACCTGAAAAATATCCTGCAGTTTGTTACGGCGTGTTTCTTCTTGTATGCATCTGTGTGGCAACGATCTATATTGCTAACACAGCTCGTGCTGCTGTTCGCGGTGTGTGCTCCAACTGCCACACCATGCATAACTCCCAAGATGGATCGTTAATTCAACCCTCTCCCGACTCTCACTTGTTGACAGAAGATTGTGTGGGTTGTCATTCGTCTTCAGGTTCTGAAACCATTGTCACCCTCGGTAATACCCGTATTCCTATCGTTTTTAATACAACGGCCTATCCTTCTGCGCCTTTAGCGGGTGGAAACTTCTACAAGGTGAGCCTGGGCGGTGCCGCAAACGATGTTTATGGCATAATGTTTTGGGGATTTCCGGTGTTGATTCTAATCTTTCCGGGGCACCAGGTGATGGGGCGGGTTGTGGGGTGGCCCAAAGCTGTCACGGGAGTCTGGCTATAGAACGGACCACTGAATTAAACTTTGGGCCTAATGGGTGTCAGGGTTGTCATCAGGAACCTAAACATCACGGTACAGGCGCCCCCAACACTGAAGAAGTCGGCTGGTATCGTTTTTTAAGTGGTCACGCCTGGCTTGCCCCTGGGCTCGATGTCGCAGTAAAGGGCGTGGAAGATCCCGACTGGGAACAGAGCCCATCCTCTGGACATAATAGGTATACGGGTTTTACGGATTACTATTTGGGGGTTGCAGGTGGGATAGCCGGTCTTGGGGAAACTAATTCAATTACAGCTTTTTGTAGTGGATGTCATTCACGATTTCATTCAGCAATGACGTATGCCGGATCCATGGTAAGTCCATGGCTTAGGCATCCATCAGATGCGGCATTGCCGACAACTGGTGAGTATGGCGACTACGACCCGGTGACTAACTATGATCCTGAGGTGCCTGTGGCCTGGGTTAATCCTGAGCTTCCGGTACGCGACGAGGCAGTAGTCATGTGTCTTTCATGCCATACGGCGCACGGAAGCGAGTACCCTGATATGCTGCGCTGGGATTATAGCAATATGGTCGCAAATGGCGGAGCTAACAATAGTGGGTGCTTTAAGTGCCACTCTTCTAAGGACGAGTGATCGGCTGCTATAAAAAATAGGTTTTTTATGGTCAACAATTGGAAGCTAAAACTAGCTGTTTGCTGTTTGTTTTTTCTTGCAAGCACCTGTGTGGTCAATAACACAGCTCGTGCTGCTGTCCGCGGTATGTGTTCTAACTGCCATACCATGCATAACTCTCAGAATGGTGCTTCCCTTCTTTCTTCTGCTCAAAACAACCTGCTTGTTGATGATTGTGTGGGATGTCACTCGTCCTCCGGGCCAGACACCATAGTTACCCTTGGCAATACACGCATTCCAATTGTTTACAACACTACTGCCTATCCCTCCGAGCCTCTGGCGGGTGGTAATTTTTACAAGGTGGGTTTAGGTGGGGCTGCAAACGATGTTTACGGTCACAATGTTTTAGGGATATCCGGAGTTGATGAAAATCTTTCAGCTGCCCCTGGGGATTGGAACGGATGTGCCTCATCGTGCCATGTAAGTCTGGCGATTCCCACTCAATCAGTTGCTTTTGGCACTGGTGGCTGCAAAGCCTGTCATCAATCTGTAAAGCATCATGGTAAAGATCCTCAGCCGGGGTTCCCGGAAACGGAAGAAAGCGGCTGGTATCGTTACTTGAGTGGGCATGGCTTTAGTGGCACATCGCCCGACCCTAATTTTTATGTTTACGGCATTGAAGATGAGGATTGGGAGCAAGATCAGAACCCTGAATCTGCACAACATAACTGGTATGGTGAGCAAAACTTCCCTAGCACCTCTCTGGTTGATTTTTCACAGATCCACACCATGACCTATTTTTGTCGTGGATGCCATAAAGAGTTCCATGCTTCAACGGGGAAAGAATCGCCCTTTTTACGGCACCCCTCAGCCATATCGCTTCCTGCAACGGGTGAATATGCGGGATACGACCCGCTAAATAATTACAGCAAAGATGTTCCAGTGGGCTGGTCCAATCCTGTTGATCCTGCTAGTGGAGAACCCATAGTCATGTGTCTCTCCTGCCATCGTGCCCATGGTAGTGAGCACCCTGATATGCTGCGCTGGGATTATGACAGTATGAATGCTCATGGTGGCGCCAATAGCAATGGTTGTTTTAAGTGCCACTCCTTAAAGGATGAGTAGGGTTTAATTTTTCTCAATTATTACTTCCTGTGATTTCAGGTAGTTTCCCTTTTCCCCTGCCGACATTCTCTTTCTGCAGCTAATTTATCTTTGCAATAATGCGTGAGGCATTATATTGTTAGGGTGTGCTTCGGCACTGTTTATCCCTCCGGTACCATATGGCCATTTTCACGTAGGAGCGAGCTTCTTACGAAACGCCGCTCCCCGCCCCTGAGCGCATAGCGAAGAATTTGAGCTCGCTCCTATGTGAAAATGGCCATATGGCTATTCTGGAATGGTCATATGGCTATTTTCTTTGGTTAGGTTCACCAGGTGCATACCCTTTCAGACACCCTTCTTTTTTTAACTCCTTGTTTTGACTAGGTAATGGGCGAAAAGTGCGTCATTTTGTCGCAGCGGCATCGGTTTTGCTACTTGAGAGCTATTACAATTTGATTACTTGGTCATGAACCATCATCACAGTTTGTGGCTTTATATTTTATATCTCCAAAGTGTCGTACGTAGCATGTAGTTGATTAAAAAAAACAGCGCGGGAAAAGGAGGAATCCCACACTAATCGGCCAAAATTAACAATTAAAACAACAGTGTTAGGAGACAAAAATGATAAAAAAAGGAGCATTTTGTTTAGCTCTTGTGATGACATTGGGCCTAGGTGCCCAAGATGTTTTCGCAGCGAAGCCAGTCGATAATGATGGTGATGGTTACAGGTCAACCGAAGATTGTAATGATAATGATCCAACAGTGTGGCAACTCAACTCTTTCGGAGAGTGCGCACCAGAGCCACAAACTGGTTATCATGACAATATAACCGGCACATTTGCCACCCCGGCAGATGTCACTGCCAAATGTCTTGAGTGTCATGCAGCTGAAGGTTTTGCGGCCGCTAACTCGTTACACGGCATGAAGCCCACAGCCGCTCCCAATGTCTTAAATATGACTCGCGACAGCCAAAAGCTGAGCGAGATCAACACATTCTGTAGTTACCCCAACCCGGATATGGCTGGGGCTGCCTGTCTTGGCTGCCATCCTACCCTGGGTAAAACCCAAAATCTGGTAGCTGCAGATCTTGACTGTCTGCGCTGCCATAATGACGCTTATAAGCGTTCTTTCCCTGGTGATCCTGATCCTGCCAACCATGACAATATCGTCGACTGGCAAGGTACCGCCAAAACCTATGTTCCAGCCGACCGCGATGATACCACCGGTGAATTCTATGTTGCCTTTAACTGGGGCGCCATGCCAGGCCTCACAGCCCTTGATCTGATCAAGGGTGTGCATCGCCCAACCACCACTACCTGTTTAAGCTGTCATGCCAAGGCTGGCGGCGGTGACTGGACTAAGCGTGGTGATATCGGTCTGTCTACCAAGGATCCTTCTGCTACCGAAGACGTCCATCTGGCATCTTTGGCTAACGGCGGTGCAGGAATGAGCTGTTCCAGCTGTCATCTTCCATCAAACCATGCCATTCCTGGACGCGGAATTGATCTTCGTCCTGAAGAGGGTGGTTCTGTGAAGGCCTGTGTTGAATGCCATGTTGGTATGGATTCCGGTGGTCATGCTCAGTCTGGCCGTCGTGCAGAGCCGGATCGTCATACTCCGCGTGTTGCCTGTCAATCCTGTCATATCCCTGCCTTTGGTAAGGGTGGTGCCACTGAGATGTGGCGTGACTGGACTAGCCCTCATTGGAATCAGGCCCTGTGTAGTGGCCAGGGTGCCTGGGCAGGACATGAGCATAAGGAGGCCAACGTAGCTCCTGACCATGTCTTCTTTGACGGAACCAGCAACATCTACGCCCTTGGCGAAACCCTTTCCTGGGTAGATCCAATCAGTGGCTATGACACGGTGGCTGACGCCAACGGTAGCGTTAATGATGCCCTTGGAGTCAGCAAAATGGTGCCCATTAAGCGTCATCAGTCCAATATGGCGGTTATGAGCTCCGGTGCTGATGCTGGTAAGGTTATTCCTTTTGATGTGGTCTGGCAGTTTAAGACCGGTCTCTCTGATGAGGCTGCTGAAAGAGGTAAAGCCTACGCAGGTTACACAGGAACCCATGAGTGGAAATGGCTGGAAGCAGAAATGGCCATTAACCATGGCGTAAGCCCGGCTGCCAATGTGGCTGAGTGTACAAGCTGTCATCATGCTCGCAATGAGTTTGATGTATTAATTGAGACTAAGCTCGACAAGCTTGGCTATGCCCTTAAGGATGCCGACAAGGATGGGATGGTTACAGCAGCCGATAAGGCCATTATCTGTAGCCAATGTCATGCTGAGAAGAATCTCAAGCGTGACTGGGAGCAGATGCATACCCATACCCAGAAGGGTTCCGGTATCGGCTGTACCTTCTGTCATGACATTGAGCGGCCAGAGCGTGGCTTAAGTGAACCTTGCAACCCTGATGGCACTGTAAATAATGCTGCCATCAGTGAGTTTGTTGACAACATCTACTATGACCATTGTACCCCATAGTTAGTTGTTTCTAACCACGTGTTCTCGTGAAAAGGCCACCCCGTCCGGGGTGGCCTTTTTTTTGGTTTTCGTCGAGTTGGGGGGGGAGATGATTGTCAGGCCAGAAAGCTTTTGACTTAGTATTATTTCTCGTGTGCTCTTGGTGCAGCCCTTCGACAAGCTCAGGGCACCGCCTTCGACAAGCTCAGGCTGCGTGCCTATTGTCACGTGTAGAATGTAGCCTGAGCTTGTCGAAGGCGCTTAGCTCAGCAGACACCTGGCCATGCAGTTACAGATGGGGCTAGGGAAGAACTACTCTGACACTAGTCTCCCAGCCTATCCACGACTGGAAGCCGGATTGTAAAGATGGAGCCAGTGCCTGGTTCGCTTTCCACAGAGATTTCACCTTTATGCTCCTTGGTGATGATATCGTGAACGATACTCAGCCCTAAACCCGTACCCTCGCCCACATCGTTGGTTGTGAAAAAAGGGTCGAAGAGGCGGCTGATATTTTCTTCGTCAATGCCGACACCTGTGTCGGCGATGCTGATAAATATGGAGTCACCACCCAGCCATGTATTAAGAGTAATAACCCCTTTTTCTTCAATAGCATGAACGGCATTAAGCAAAATATTCATGAATGCCTGATTCAATTGCTGGGGGGCGCAAACGGTGAGAGGAAGATCGCCATATTTTTTATGTACGGTTGCCTTATCATCAAGATCCTTACTCATGACCTTAACGGTTTCATCAAGGCATTGGTTGATGTCAACCTTCTGGAATTCAGCCTGATCCACACCGGAGAAATCTTTTAGACTCTGGACAATTTCTTTGACGCGGTCTACACCATCCACCGATTCTTCAACTAGGGAAGTGGCATCATCCTGCACCATATCGATTTTTAGCTTTCGCCTTTGCTTTTTAAGCTCCTTGGCCTGCTCATCATTTGCAAGCTCCGCAAGCATCTTTTCTTGAATATCAATATAGCTGCTTAAGCGTTGTAGATATTTTTCCAAGGCGCCCAGGTTGCTCTTTACAAAACCAATGGGGTTATTAACCTCGTGAGCGACCCCTGCGGCAAGCTGGCCGATTGAGGCCATTTTCTCCTTGTGGAGGAGTTGGGCCTGGGTGGCCTTCAGATCATCATAAGCTATTTTTAATTCCTTGGTCCGTTGTTTAACGGTATCCTCCAACTTTTCTTGGTGGCCGGCAAGGGTGTCCATGTTTTCCCGAAGTTTGGCAGTCATCTCATTAAAGATTGCAGCTACTTGGCCTATTTCATCATTACTTTTTATTTCCACGGTGTGGTTGAGCTCACCATCTTTGACACGGGACATGGCAGCAAGAAGCTGAGAGAGATGCCCCGTCATACGGCGGGTGACCAGCACCGACAGGGAAATCATAACCAGCAGGATTACTGCAAAAAGAGAGATTTCTTTCCATATCTTTGCGGTGACATCTTCAGCTAGGTGTTTTGCCGGTGAAATAATACCCACACTCCAGGGCTTACTCGTTTTACCCACCTGAACAGGTGAAAAGGCATAAAACAGGCCGGAATTAAAATCGAGAAACTCCTCCCCGGTCTTGATCTGGGCAAGGATGTCATCAGATCCGGATAAGAATTCACTGATATTTTTACCAAGCCAAGACTTGTCACCTGTCAGCCCGACAATACTGCCTTGGTGGCTGACAATGACCATCCGCCCGGCCACTCCGTAAAAGTTAAGCTCATCAGCCATGGTTTGCAAAAAAGTCATGTCCTGCTCCACGCCCACCACACCATAGAATTCCCCGCGTACGAGAATGGGCACAATTGCGGTGCTAACTTGGAGAATATTTTTGTCCGGGCCCTCATAAAGCACCGGGTCACCTATATATTCTCTCTTATGCTCTTTGATTAATTGATACCACTCGCCAAGCTTGCCATCCGGGCATTGGATATTTGATTCAAAAATAGAATGGAGCTCGAAGATATCGCCTTTACGTTGCCATAAAGGGGCAAACCTGCCGCTTGCATCGTGGCCTCTTTCGTCACTAAAGCCAATATCCAAACCATCAAAGGCATTAGGTTCCCATACCGTGAAAAGACCGCTGAAGTCTGGTTGGTCCTCCAAGAAGTGGAGTAACATGTCAACCACTTCAAAGCGTTGCAGATCAACAGGGTTATCTGGGTTTTTGATCCGGTCAAGAATGTTGGAGATGTTTCTGGCAGCGTCCAAGGCCGAAGAGATTTCATTCTCAACACTGGAGACTTCCCGAGCCATGGCAATCATGTTGTTGCGGGCAGAGGATATGGCTGCTTCCCGCAGAGATAAGACAGAGTGGAAAATGATGACACCGGCCGTCAGCAAGATACTGAAAGCGGACCACAGGACAACCTTTGTTTTTAACGATCCTGTAAAAGAAACATTCATGCCGTGCAGACCACCAGAGTTCTTTGGAAAGCTGAAAAACGTCTATGCATCAGAAAATTAATGCCTCATCGTTTAGCCGGGATTATTCCTGTTTAAAATCAGCAAGAAATTCCTCGTTGATGATGGTTTTCCCCTTCTCGCTCTGGACATATTGCAGAAAGGGGCTCAACTTATCCTTATTTTTGAGGTCAAAAACCAGGTAATAGGTTGCTGCCAATGGATAGCTGGTGTTTAAGATATTTTCCTTGTTTGCCTGTTTACCGTTCACGGTGATGACTTTTCCGTATCGCTCCCGGTAAGTGCTTTGCCCCATGAAAGCGATGGCTTCTTCATGTAGTGCTATATAGGCGCCGACTTTTTTAGGGGCTGGAAGCTTAATTGCTGTTGGCGAGAGCTTGCCCATCATTCCCACCGTGGTATTTTTAAAATCCATTAAAATGCCGCTTTCCACGTTTTGCGCATAGGAGACAACTTGGATCGGCAGATCCGCCCCTCCTACCTGCTGCCAATTGGTGATCTCCCCTTTGAAAATTGCCGTCAGTTGTTGCAGACTGAGGTTGGATATGGGGTTCTCCCGGTTAACAAGTGTGACAATGGGGCTTCTGGCGATGCGAAATATTTGCCATTGTGAAGAAACTGCAGGGTCAATTTTCAGTTTTTTAGCAAGCTTCTTCGGAGAGGAGGATAGAAAGGCAAAATCAATGGCATCGGCGGCAAGAAGTTTAATGCCGATTTTATTGCCGCAGGATTGCGCTTTGATAAGGCCGCCCTTGTCAAACATGTAGCCAGTGGCAAGATCTTCAACGAGATAATACTCAGCTCTACATCCGGCAGATTTTAAAGTGTGAATATCCCCATGTTTGTCTCCGCGAGACCAACTAAGGCCTGCTCCAAAGGTAACTATTAAACAGGCGAAAAGAGCAGAACGACAAATTGGGAGCAATGGGTACATGTATTCTCCAATTATAGAAAATAATTGCCGAAATAAGAGCCTCTTTCTGTGTAGAAAAGGGGCTGCACTTAGGATAGGGAAAATGAGGCTCGAATACAAGTCGATCTTGCATGCCCAGAAAACTGTTCAGTGAAGCAGTTTCGGCTTACGAGGAAGTCTCTAATTAGAAACG
>SWCD01004877.1_pt1 | contig 25580 bp, 14 predicted proteins | sample 4693011 | NCBI WGS metagenome assembly SWCD01 (sample SAMN10267278, study PRJNA491770) | bioreactor metagenome | isolation source: DHS bioreactor inoculated with marine | place: Japan: Omine Ridge, Nankai Trough | reverse complement strand
GACTGGGTCTAGAATAACAATGACACACTTAACTGAACATAACCAATCCTTTCGTATCTGAGCTTTTTATTTCCACATTAAACGCATTCAAAACTATCTTTTCACTTAATTTCAACTAAGTATTTCTTACAAACTTCGTCAGCTTTAAACCAATCAGAGAATTCTAGAAGGTTTTTGACCCTTGAAAATATCCTTATTTTTATTAACTTTAAAAATATGAATTTAAATACTGACCTCTCTAAATTTGATTTCATATCTGTTATTTTTTAAGGATTATATTGATTGAACTCGTCTTGAGTTGAATTTGGATCGAAAGAATGGGCTATGGATATTTGTGTCGCTGAGCATAAATCCTATTGCCATATAAAATGTACTTGACAAAGATAGTATTATGTTCAAAATCATACGTACCTTCCCAAACAATTCCACGGACCTTCCATCAGGGCGCCCATGGCGGAAATCTTCAATGCGGTCTCTATTAGCTCAAGAGAGGGGTACAATGGCACATGCTGCCCGTGTAGGAACTCTTCGGTGGGGAACCCCTGCACTACGAGACCGTGCTCGACCATTACCTCGAGAAGTGCTAGGCCGGTGCCTGGAGGAAATGCTGGGTAAGACCGTTGTCGGACTACAGGTCGAAGATTGATCTTTCCAGCGGTGATTTTGATGGGAGCCATACCACTGCCTGGGCAGGAGTGAACAAATGGAGTACCAAGGACGCAAGAAAAGGAAGACCACCAATACCCTTTATCTCGCCGATAGGTAAGGACTTCCATTGGCCATGTCCGAGCCAGTGTCGGGAAACCATAACGACCTGTACGGTATAGAGGTGCACGCGGAAGAGATCTTCGACCCTCGAAGATGCGGGATTCCCTACCGACGGGTTGTTCGTCAACGAGGATTTCGGGTTCGATTCCGAGGGATTCCGGTGGGCCTGTACCAAAAGGCGCATAGCGTCCAACATACCCTATAAAATATAGGGGGAAGGACGTTGACCGCGACGAGTCCTTCGATAAGAAGCTATACCGGGAAAGGAACTCGGTAGAACGGACCTTTGCCGGGATGGTAGGGTTCGGATCGGTCCTGAACAGATTTGAAACGACGGTAACAAATTGGATGGGATTCAATTTCCTCGCCTTTATCGTAATCGCAATCAGAAAATTCAAGAAAATGACGAACTCAAGATGAACTTATTATTTGCAAGGTTATAGTGAATTTAGAGAATTTAAAGTATCCAAATTAAAAATCCAAGATTGGTACCTATGCCGACTTACAAGAAAGAGGAAGGCAACAAACAAAAGCCTCTCCCCTAATCAGATTAATTCAAGCAGCATTATTTTTATTTATTATTTCATTCTTTTCAAGATTTCTTTTTCTTTAAAACTTTATGAGCAATTATTAGAAAAAGAACACTATAATTTTTAAATCGAACAACCTTGCCATTTTTCAAAAATTTAGAAGGAGTTCAATTTCTGTTCAAAAATTCTATGGTCCTTCCCAAAAAATCATGTTTTAAAATTAGATGATGGTTCATAATATTACCACTATAAAAAACACCTGTCACAATATTGCAGTTCATACTTTTTCAGCACTGGATATATCTTAAACCTATGTTTCAGTCAAGCTTCCTTAAATGTGAGTCGATTTTAAAATATGCTTAATCTTTGGTTACTGACAACTCTTAAACTTCCATGGAAATACACTAAGGTCGGTTGCATAATCCAGTTGCGTAAGGCAATCTAATAGTGGACTTTTCTAATGCATTTCAAACCTAACCAAATATGTTTGTCCCTTCTTTCCTTTCAGAGCTATGCCCCATCCAGGGATGACGGATTCTGGATTACCATCCTCTAAATGAGGGCGGTATAGCCCTGGTGCTATAGGAATATTTTTCAATCCATTTTGCACAACAGAAAAATGTTCACCATCAGGAGCAAAATTTATCGTAGCATTGATAGATGCCAACGAAGCAACGCCTCCATCCTTACTCCAAATAAGGACTTCATGGCTTTTATCCAATAACGGGCCATCGTGTTTTTTAAATGGATCTTCTGGTCTAACGGCATAAGCCACACCCATTTGCGTTTTTCCCGGACCTAGTTTCCCATGGATAAACGACCTGCCCTTATAATAAAGCCATATTTTTTCATCTTTTACCAACAAACTGGCATCATCGATCCTGAAACTGTCAAAATCCTCGGGCACCTCACTAATTTCTAAAATCGGATTGTTTTGGACCCTTACAAAAGGACCTTCCGGGCTATTTGCTACTGCCAACCCTATGGCTGTAATATCGGTCTCCGAATTATTCTCGAACTCTTTTTTGGCGTTGCCGGGCGTTGGTTTCACGCCTGTATAGTACAAATAGTACTTCCCTCTATATGTTAAGATATTTGGGGTAAAGACCGAGTGGCTGTCAAATTCTCCATCTCCCCCTAAACCAAGAGCCATGTCCTGTTCTTGCCAAGTATGCCCTTCATCCTTGGAGGTAGCATACCAGACAGTACCCCAGTAACCAGCAGTTTCCGGACTATTCATTTTTGTGTACCAAATATAATATGTACCTTCTACTTCAATAATATCACTATTGTCCCGTCTGTTGTGTATATCATCAGGGCCAATTCCAGTTATTTCTTGATAGGTAAAAGTTACTTTTCTGACAATCGCATCGGACACCTCTATTCTTTCATTTCCTTTTCTTTTGTCTTTGTTACCACAACCGGTCAGGATCATTAAAACCGTTAATATACTAATATCAAACAAGATACCTCCTTTAAATTTTTTCATAGTTTTTATTTATTAACCCAAGTTTCCTAAAAAGAAGGAGCAAATAAGTTCATTCTTTATGAGATGTGAACTTCAAAATGTACTCAAAATGCTCTAGGACAAAGTTATATCAATTTATTGTTGAATCGATGATCTTTAAAAGAGATGAACTCTAGCGATCACAACAACCGGATATTCACCAATGGGCAAGTAATCACAATGGCATTGGTCTCCATTCTTTATTTCAAAGGCAACCAGACCTTGGTCCTGGACTAAGTGCAGAGCCATATTTTCGACAGGGCGGTCAAAAAGAGCGGCCTCATCAAGCAGTTGCACAAGTTCAAGGAGCCGTTAATGTTCACCCTGCCCAATATGGGAAGCATCTTCAAGTACATAAGCTGCGAGATTTACTATATCATCGATTTCTTTCCCCTGAGGGGTTGCCATAACATACGCATAGGCTGCCGTTGGAGATGTACTTTGTCGAAGGTGCCGAGCACGACTCTCAGAGCCTAATGATGATGGACCATGACCTTCCAGCAGGAAAGTTTCCTTTATGAGGATAGCGCTTACACCGACTAGGGGATTGGGGGCATGTTCCGCGAGGCGGATCAGGTAGACCTGCAAATAAGCATGAAATCGAATTCCAAACGGAAGGACAACCCTGCGATGCCGTTCATAGAGGATCATATGGGATAGAGGATAAAGACTACCATAAACCAGATTAGCGCATTGATGCCAAAGTACAACAACGCCATGACCGCTGATAGATTTATCCTAAAACAGATATTCTTCGTTGTCTCCTTTCGGGTAGACAAGTGTATTGGAAATAGGAAACTTGAATGAATTAGGTTCTTAGGGCAACGTGCACCTAGGACAGGAAATCCCTGGTTTCAACTTAGTAATCTGCAACGGTCGGAGAAACGTGTCCTTTATGTGGTTGCACTCATCGTTAAGCGTTTAGAGTAATCACGCGGAAGCAGTGTCAAATCTTATCTTTCGAAACTTTATTTTCGGTCCATTAAGCCAATTGAAATTAATATTGCAAAATTTATGTGATTTAAATTGCTCCAGTTTAATGAATTCGATTATAAAAATGAACAGGACAGTACAGGATGCAAGGCACATGTTGTTTTTTTATATTTGAAAAATTATCATTAAATATATCTGCTGCTTGTCAATTGAACAAAATTAATTCGTCATTAATAAGTTTGTAAAATACATATTTCGAATTTTGGTTTGATGTTTTTTATGTTTTATTCAGTATTTATTGGTTAGTCGTGAATGTTTTTGTGGTAGTTTAATTGTTTTAGGAAGAAGGTATGGGTGTTAAAATCTCAATTTGTCTGTTTGCGGTGATAGTGATTTTTGCAGGTTGTTCAGAAGCGAAAAAGGAACAGGGCAGGGTCAAGTCCAAGCCCAATGTTATACTTATTTATGCCGATGATCTAGGCAGAGGCTTGCTCTCAGAGGAGGGGCAGCGAATTATTAATACACCGAATATTGATGGCCTATCTCGTGAGGGTATGCGTTTTGAAAATGCTTATGGCTCTATGTTTTGTGCACCGGCAAGAGCAAGTCTTATTTCCGGATATCACGATGCACGAATAAATCATTGGAAATTAACTGCTGGAGGCGCCTACCTTAATATTTCCAGAGGTATAATGGAACAAGGAGAAATTGAGCGGAAGCTAAACGATCAGTTGGGAGAAATTCCTGAAAATGAAGTTTTTTTGGCCGAAATCTTTAAAAAATCCGGATATGTAACAGGCGAAGTAGGAAAGCTGGAATGGGGCTTTTCTACTACGGATAAGCAGATGAAAAGGCATGGTTGGGATTATTATTACGGATTTTTAGATCATGTGCGTTGTCACGGGTTTTATCCGCCCTTTTTGTTTGAGAATGGAAATTTGGTAAATATTGAAGGCAATACCAGGGCAGATAGTGGTAAATCCATAGAACGGGAAACTGAAAAAACATATAAGGAAAGATGGAATATGGAAGGAAAGGCCCAATATTCACAAAATCTATTTTTGGAAAAGATATTGACCTTTATAAGGGAGAACAAGGATAGGCCATTTTTTCTTTACCATCCCACGCAACTACCACATGGTCCTGTTGCCATACCCAAGGTCCATGAAGATTATGTAAATGATGATAGGCTCACCCAGATCGAAAAGGAATATGCTTCCATGGTAAGAATGTTGGATGATCACGTGGGGGTTATCATGAAAGAATTAAAGGAATTGGGAATCGATGACAATACCATGGTGGTCTTTACTTCTGACAATGGTCATGAAATATACTATTCCCAGGAGGGACGGATTTTGAAGCCGGTAAGGAATATGGAGACAGGAGAGCCGTTTGACGATATTACTACAAAATATTACAGTGAACTGGCAGGGGATGTGTTTGATGGGAATGACGGTATGGCGGGCATTAAAAGAAGTAATTGGGAAGGTGGCGTACGTGTACCACTGATTGCCAGGTGGCCTGGAAAAATAAAACCTGGAGCAACTTCCAATGCCTTGGTGTCCAACTATGATTTTATGGCAACCATGGCAGATTTGGTAGATTTTGAAATGCCTGAAAGCAAAGATGGGATATCCTACCTGCCAGAGTTGATAGGGGAAACCGGGAAACAACATGATTATGTGGTTTACTCTTCCTTTATAGGGCCGGCCATTGTATCCAAAGAGGGTTGGAAATTAAGATATTTTGCCGCGGATAGTATTTTTCAATTGTACTATTTGCCAGATGATTATAGGGAAGAAAATAATGTGATAGCTGGGAATAAGGAAATTTCTGAAAGGTTAAAAAAAATATTGACGGAGGAATGTGACGGTGATTTAAGCAATGGTTGGTTTAAAATAAGGCGAAATATTCTACCTTCTATTAAGTGATGATTTTGATTCGGTATACGCTGGCGTAAGCGTGGGTTATTTAGGTGTTAATGGATATGAAGATAATTGTTCAATGAAGTAATTTGAGTAATGAGGTTTAAGGAAAATACATCCGATGAATTCTTGATTTCTGAATTGAAAAATAACAGGGAAGAGGCTTTTGACTGTATTTTTCGAAGGTATTTTAAGGGGCTATGTGCCTATGCTACCAATTATGTATATGATCTGGACCAGGCGCAAAGCCTTGTTCAGGATTGTTTTATAAAACTTTGGAACAACCGTGGTACGGCCGAAAATATAAAATGCCTTTCCGCTTATCTATCTACTATGGTACGAAACAGATGTATCGATCATATAAGGCAGGTTAAGACTTTGGAGAAGCTCCATGATAGGTTGGAGCTCGAAGAGTTTGTAGTAAATGCTGAGAACATGTTATTGTCCCGTGAATTTGAGGAAATCCTTGCCATGGCGATATCCACCCTTCCCAAAAAAAGCAAAATGGCCTTTGAATATAGTAGGTTTGAGAATCTCACCTATAAAGAAATAGGGGTTAAAATGAACATTTCGAGTAAAGCCGTCGAAGCCCTTTTGAGCAGGGCCCTAAAATTGCTCCGTAAGGATTTGCAGCCTTATTTCGCTACCGTAGTTTTTATTCTTTTGTTCTTTATACCAGAATAGCAATTTGTTCTAGTTCTTTTTGGCCAGATATAGTTAAGGCATAGTAACCTACATTTTGTTCCCCGTTTTCAACCAAAATCATTTTTAATTTAATCTTTACGAGAGAAATTCTTCTCTCAACCCCTAATCATTTTCTTAAGGAAAAACCCCATTCTATTGGGGGAATTCTTCTGCTTTTAGAATTATCTTCCTTGTCGGGGCTGGGCGGGAATAATTAATTTAACTTTTTTTTACATAAACATAGGGTACGTTACATTACGGTTCGTCATTTAATAGAACCCCATTTTTAAAGCAATTTGGAAAACAAAGAAAAAAAAATTGAGCGTATCATAGCCAAATCTTTCAAAGGTCCACTGGATTCTGAAGAACGGACTCTCTTGGACCACTGGATTTCCTTGTCGCAAGAAAATAAAAATAAGTATGAGGTTTATAGGAAATTGTGGAAAAGGTCGGGTGAGCTGTTATTGTCCAACGCTATAGATGTGGAAGCATCCCTATTGAAAACCAAAAGTCTTATCCCGGATTTTAACACAAAAAAGAGGTTTAAGCTGTATCATTTGAGGGTAGCCGCAGTGTTGGTCCTCGCCATGGCCACGGGATTTTTTTTCAATTACGTTCTCAGGGCAAACGATTTATTGGGTGTAGCACAGGAATCTGTTTATCAGGAGGTAAAAGCGTCATATGGAACACGTACCAAGCTACTTCTTGCAGATGGCACAATTGTATGGCTTAATTCGGGAAGCACCCTTCGGTTCCCGATCTCTTTTGACAATGTTGGGGAAAGGACCGTGGAACTTAATGGGGAAGGTTATTTTGAAGTTGCCAAAAATGAATCAAAGCCATTCATCGTAAACACGTCGGGCCTGGATGTAAAGGTTTATGGAACCTCTTTTAATGTTTCCGCTTATGATGAATACGATACTGTGGAAGTGGCCTTGGTGGAAGGTAAAGTAAGTTTGATGCAGGGCGAAAAGGGAGCAAAAAAGGAGGTAATGGTACTGAAGCCCAAAGATGTTGTGGAGTATAATGTTAACGAGGAAAAATTGTCCCGTTCCATGGGTTCCCGGATGAGCAAGTATTCGGCATGGAAGGACGGAAAGATTGTCTTTTATGGAGATCATATTGAAAAGGTAGTAAATAGACTTGAAAAATGGTATAACGTTGATATTGAAATTGCGGATGCAGCTCTTCAAGATTATAGGTTTACGGCAACTTTTAATGACGAATCCCTTGGGCAGGTACTTAGGTTATTAAGCCTATCATCTCCCATGGAATACAAAATTGGGGCTTCGAAAAAACTCAAGGATGATAGTTTTGGAAGAAGGCACGTAATATTGTCAACGAAAAAAAATAGTATCAATGAAAACTCAAACTAACATAACCAAAACCTCCACGCCTATGACCAAATGATTTTTAAAAAAAAACAGGAAAGTGTTGGCGCACTTCCCTGTCTAAAGTTTCCTGAACCGAGAATTCAGGTAGTAAAATAGTATCAATTTAATACCGTACCAAAATTATGAAAAAAAAAATAATGGTAGGGAATGCCTTAAAGGTGTTTCCGCTTGCCAAAATGTTCTTCGTTATGAAACTATTTGTTGTATTTATTTGCTTGTCGTCCTTTGTGGCCGCCACGTCATCTGGTTATTCCCAAAATACTAAGCTTTCGCTTAATGTTACGGATACTTCCATTAAACAGGTATTGACCGAAATTGAAGAAAACAGTGAATTTTTCTTCGTTTATAACAATAATCTGATCAACGTAGAAAGAAAAGTAAGTATCGATGTAAAGAATTGGGAAATTTCCAAAATACTGAACGTACTTTTTGACAAGGAAGAAGTTGTATTCTCCATCATGGACAAACAGATTATAATTTCCCCAAAAAACATGACCACTACCCAGAGCACTGTGCAGAGTACGGTAACAGGTGTCGTCGTGGATGAGTTTGATGTGCCGTTGCCAGGGGTTTCTGTTGTTGAAAAAGGTTCTTCCAAGGGGGTAGTAACGGACTTTGATGGAAATTATTCTATTGATGTGCCTGCAGATGCAATGCTCGTATTCTCCTACCTTGGGATGAAAACAAAAGAAGAAAGAGTGGCGGGACAAACTACTATTAATGTTGCTATGGCCCCTGATGTTATGGGTCTAGATGAAATTGTTGTTGTAGGTTATGGGGTGTCAAAGAAAAGTGATCTCACGGGTGCAGTTGCAAACGTCGATGTAAATAAACTTTCCACCTTGCCCAATGTTTCGGTACTACAGAGTGCACAAGGTGTTGTAGCGGGATTGAACGTGGGCGCCATTGATGCGGCAGGTGAAGATCCTACTATATCCATTAGGGGACAGAACTCCCTCTCTAGTGGAGCTGCGGCAAATACGCCCTTAATGGTAGTGGATGGAATCATTTATAGAGGAAATCTTGTAGACCTGAATACAGCGGACATAGAGTCTATAGATGTTTTAAAAGATGCCAGTTCCGCTGCAATCTATGGTTCTCAGGCATCAAATGGGGTCTTGCTTATTACTACTAAAAAAGGTAAAAACCTTGGTAAACCTACCATAAACTATTCTGCCAGTTATACCGTGCAGTCTCCTACGGGTCATGCGTTAGAGCCTATGGAAGCTACGGAGTTTAAGGAGTTTTTGGCAGATGCATACCCTGGGGAGGACGTGCGTGGCCTGCTGGATACCCAAGAAATGCGAGATGGTTATGACGCAAATTTTAATAACGGTATATGGGACATTCTTACCGGGGACGGTTATATTAACACCCATAATTTAAGCGTAAGGGGCAGGTCGGAAAATTTTGGATACTTCTTTTCCGGTGGTTTTACCGATGTTAAGGGGTTTGTTGTTAACGATAACTATAAGAAGGTCAATTATAGAATTAATTTGGATGCCAAAATCAATAATTGGTTAGACGTGGGGACGGAGGCTTTTGTGACCACTAGTGATTATTCTGGCGAAGCTCCAAGAACGGATTTGTCCCTTTTGGTTCATCCATGGACACCTTTATATGAAGAAGATGGCAACCCGCGACAAATATTACAAAATACTTGGGTGAGTCCGCTTTTGGATTTGGAAAAAGACGATAGTGACAAGAGGTTAAATTTGTTTGCCAATATTCATGCAGATGTTAAGCTACCTATTAAAGGTTTGAATTATAGGGTAAATTTTTCGCAAAATTACATAACTGTAAATCATGACAATTTTGATCCCAATGGGGCTAATTTTACGGGGTTCGGCTATAAAAATGCCTCGATAAACTACAACTGGTCGTTGGACAACATTCTTACATATAATAGATCGTTTAATGATGTTCATAATATTAACGCCACTTTCGTGTATGGAGTAGAAGAAGTAAATACTTCTTTTACCAATACTTCCGCTCAGAACTTCACCAACGATTTGTTAGGTTATAATTCTTTGGAAGCTGGTGACCCAACTTTAAATACGATCGACACCGGAAAGGAAAAGGAGACCAGTCTATATACTATGGGACGGTTACAATATGGGTATGATAATAAATACCTCTTAACCGGAACAATTCGTAGGGATGGTTTTTCTGGCTTTGGGCTAAACGAAAAAATAGGTATTTTTCCTTCAGTAGCGGTTGGTTGGGTCGTTTCCGAAGAAAAGTTTATGAACAATACGTCCAATTGGTTAAACTATTTAAAATTGAGAGGTTCTTATGGGTCTACGGGAAGAAGGGCCGTAGGTAGGTACGATACCCAGGCAACTGTAACGTCTACTGTTAGCGGAAACTTTGGTTATATATTTGGAGACGGTCTTACCCCAACCCTAACCCAATCTATTAACTCACTGGCCAATAATGACTTAGGTTGGGAGACGACCACGGGCGTAAACGCCGGTATTGATTTTGCTTTTTTCAATTCAAGATTAAGGGGTAATGTAGAATACTATAATAATTCAACAGAGGATATTTTATATGCTATCCAAATTCCATACGCCACAGGTTTTACAAGTATCAACACTAATATTGGCGAAGTTGCAAATCATGGTTTGGAGTTTTCAATTACAGGACAGATCATAAAAAGTGCCGATTTTCAATGGGAATCATCGCTTAATTTTTCGCGTAACAGAAACGAGATTGTGTCCATATTGGGGGCCGACAATGATGGAGATGGGGTAGAGGATGATTTGGTGGCGAACAGATTGTTCATCGGTGAGCCAACAGGTGTTATATTCGATTATGAAATAATTGGTATGTGGCAAGAGTCGGATGAGGCAGCTGGAAATATTCCCAACGGATTTTTCCCTGGTACATACAAGATTGCTGACTTGGACGAGAGTGGGGACTATTCCGCAACTTTTGATAAAAAGATATTGGGATATACAGATCCTGCCTATAGAATGGGATTTGCCAATACCTTTAACTACAAGGAATTTAGTTTATATACTTTTATAAATACCATACAGGGCGGTAAGGACTATTACTATGGAACTGATGCTTTGATTTTTGGGGCAACCAATACACAGATCGAACGCTATAGCTCTCAAAATGTTTTTAAAGGTTCTTGGGATTATTGGACTCCAGAAAATCAGGATGCAAGATTTAGGGGCCTGGAAGGGCCTGCTGCTTACGAGCCAAACCGTTATCTGCAGCGAAATTTTGTACGTATCCAGGATGTGAGCCTGTCTTATAACTTTGGTAACGATGTGGTTAAGAAGTTAGGGGTGAATAGCCTAAGACTTTTTGTAAGTGGTAAAAACCTTGCAACTTTTACAAAATGGAGAGGATGGGATCCCGAAACGGGCCAAGGCTATACTCAAGGTATTCCTTTGTTATCAAATTACACAATGGGTCTTAATGTAGAATTTTAAAAAACAAGATTATGAAAAGTAATAGATATATAATTTTATTGTCGGCTCTTTTTTTTGGTTTTTCTTCCTGTAACGAAGAAGAGTGGTTGAAGGAGGAAGCCTACGACTTTTATAGTGCAGATAATTCGTATACAACAGAAAGCCAATTTAATCAAGCCGTGGCAAGCTTGTATAATTTAACGGATTTGTACACGGTTTGGGGAGGAGCTACTTCGCATTTTATATTTCAGTATACCACGGATATAGCGTATAATGCAATTGGACCTACAAGCGAACTCAATTCCTATGAGGATAGATTGACCCCTGAGTATGTTAGGATATTGACACCTTGGCAAAGATTCTATGAGGTTATAGCACAAGCGAATACGATTATTGGTAGAATAGATGGTGCTGAGACTGAATTTTCCTCTGAAGAAAAGCGAAACCAGCTAAAAGCGGAAGCAATGTTCTTCAGGGCTTTTATGTACAGATGTCTTGGTATTCTTTATGGTGGAGTTCCGCTGTCACTAGAGGAATTGACCGCGCCAAAAAGGGATTTTGTTCGCGCTACCCAGGCAGAAGTTTTTGCCCAATGTATAGAGGATTTAAAATTTGCTGCGGCCAATCTTCCGGATGTTAGTGAATTACAGGAAGAGACTAGATTGACCGATGCTGTGGCAAATCATCTTTTAGCCGAACTTTATATTATTGTCCATGATTATGATAGTGCTATTGCCAGTGCTTCAAGTGTTATCAACAGTCCCAACTACGCCTTAATGACAGAACGATTCGGGTCACGAAAGGATGAGCCTGGGGATGTCTACTGGGATCTGTTCCGCCGGGAAAACCAAAACCGTAGTTCGGGAAATATGGAATCATTGTGGGTGGCACAATATGAATACAATACGACCGGAGGTGGTAGAGGAAGTATCATAACCCAATACTTGGGACCACAATATTACCTGTTGCAGGGAAAGGATGACGCAAATTTATTTATAGGGCCAACAACACAGAATGGTGGTCGTGGCATAGGTTGGTTTGCCGCTTCGGACTTTATGTTAAACAAAGTATGGGAAAGTGTGCCTGGAGACATGAGAAACTCGGAATATAATATTATACGAGATTTGGTAGTGGATAATCCTGCATCTGCATTTTATGGTCAAAAAATGATAGCGGACGATGTTATTAAAAGTATAGATACTTATAAAAGACAATGGACAGCAATTTTCGCCAAAATGGCTCCTATGAATAATTTCCCAGAGGAACTCTTTGTTGATAAGGAAACAGGGGAAGTAACCAGGAATGCATCTCAAACCTTTAGGGATCATTATCAGATGCGTTTAGCGGAAACGTATTTGTTGCGTGCCGAAGCTTATTTGGGAAAAGGGCAGACCGGTCTTGCGGCGGATGATATCAATAAGTTAAGGGAAAGGGCACATGCACCGTTGATCTCATCGGGCGATGTGGATATAGATTTAATCTTGGATGAAAGAGCTAGGGAACTGTATTTTGAGGAGTATAGATTATTGACCCTTAAACGTCTTGGGAAATTAGTTGACAGGGTTACGGAGCATAACCCATATTATAACGGAACATATAATACGGGATTTGTGATACATGATTATCACAACCTATGGCCAATACCTCAGCAGGAAATTGAAAGAAATACGGAGGCTGTTTTGGAGCAAAACCCAGGATATGCCAATTAACTCAAGGAGATTCTTGTAGAAGAATACATTGAGAATAGGGCAGGAATGAAATTTTTCTGCCCTATTTATTATTTTGTTTACCTGACCAATGATTCAAGGTAAGGGCAAATTCTAAAATCATTTTTTTCTAAATTAACCAGAGTACATCATGCGAAAAAACAGCACTTTATTTAGATTTTTTTTTATGTATTACGGCAATAGCTTTTATTGGATGTAATACAAAGAGTTCGTCCGAGAATTTAAATAGGCAAAAAATTAAATTTGATTTTGACTGGAAATTTGCGAAAGGGGATTTTCCAGAGGCTTCCCAAGAAAATTTTAATGATAGTGAATGGAAATCTGTGGATGTACCCCATGATTGGAGTATAGCCGGACCCTTTTTAAAGAAAAACCCATCGGGGAATGTGGGTGCCTATGCTCCTGGCGGAATCGGATGGTATAGGAAAAAATTTAGATTGGAAAAATCCGATAAGGAATCCAAGGTCACCATTGAGTTTGGAGGGGTTTATATGAACAGCGAGGTATGGGTCAATGGAAATTATTTGGGAAAACGTCCTTATGGCTATATCAGTTTTAGTTATGATCTAACCCCTTTTCTTAATTTCGGGGGAGATAACGTTTTGTCGGTTCGGGTAGATAACTCAAAGGAACCCAGCGCAAGATGGTTTACGGGTTCCGGAATATATAGGCATGTTTGGTTGGTGAAGACCAACAAAGTGCATATTGCCCGTTATGGGGTTTACGCCACTACTCCGGCAGTATCCAAAAGTGAGGCTACGGTACATGTAAGGACGCATGTGGAAAATGAATCGAACGGCCCTCAGAAGTTTACCGTAATCAATTCCGTTTATGATGCCAAGGGCAGTTTGATAGTGCTTCAGGAATCTGAGGCAGAGCTGCTTGGTGGTAAAGGAGAAGAGATTCTTCAAGATATGAGTGTAAAATCCCCAGAGCTTTGGTCACCAGAAAATCCATATTTGTATAAATTAAAGACAGAGATAAAACTTGGTGATAAAGTGGTCGATGAGGTTGCGACAAATTTGGGTATACGCAGTTTTGAATTTTCCACGGAAAACGGTTTCACTTTGAATGGGGTCAACACCAAACTAAAAGGCGTCAACAATCATAGTGATCTTGGGGCCCTTGGGGCGGCCATGAACGACAAGGTTTTGGAGCGCAGGCTCAAAATATTAAAGGAAATGGGCTGCAATGCCATCCGAACAGCGCATAACCCTCCCAGCGAAGTATTACTGGATTTATGTGACAGAATGGGCTTTATGGTAATGGACGAAGCTTTTGATGAATGGTTGGAATCTTGGCCTTTTGGAAATAAAAAGAAAGAGGGTAAGGTGGAATATGGCTATCATCTTTATTTTGACGAATGGGCCGAAAAGGATTTGACCGAGTTAATTAGAAGAGACCGTAACCATCCATCAATTGTGCTATGGAGCGTGGGCAATGAGATTCCGGATGCTTGTTTTGAAGTTGGGACGGAAAGGTTGAAAAATCTTATGGACCTAGTGAGACGTGAGGATAATACCAGACCCATTACATGTGGAATAACGCATATGCATTTGGCCAACGAAACTGGATTTGCCAGTCTTTTGGATGTCACCGGCTATAATGGCGGTGGCGGCTCTGCTTTTATGTACGAGAAAGATCACGAGACCTATCCCGAGCGCAAGTTTGTGGCAACCGAGGTGCCCCATACGTTCCAGACCCGGGGTGTTTACCAAAGTAAATCTTGGTATCGGGGGAAAAATCCCTTGGGAGGTATTATGGAGGTTCCCGATTTAACGGAGGAGGAAGTTTTTGGAGAAATCAGTAAGTACTATAGTTCCTCTTATGATAATTCAATGGTACGTATATCCGCTAGGGACTCTTGGAGACGTACCAGGGACTTTCCGTATATGGCGGGAGAATTTAGATGGACCGGTTTTGATTATTTGGGAGAATCCATGTTTGGATGGCCGGCCAAACTTTGGAATTTTGGAATTATCGACATGTGCGGTTTTCCAAAGGACACCTATTATTTCTATAAAAGTCAATGGACGGAGAAGCCCATGGTCCACATCTTGCCACATTGGAACTGGGAAGGGAAGGAAGGTGTAGAAATACCGGTAGTGGCCTACTCCAATTGTGATAGTGTTGAGTTGTTCCTAAATGGGAAATCCTTGGGGATAAAAGAAATGGGCGACCAAATGGATTTGATGTGGAAAGTTCCATATAAGCCAGGAACACTTATGGCTAAAGGTATTAGTAAAGGTAAAGTAGTTTGTGAAAAAGTTATGGTTACTGCCGGGAAACCTTCAAAAATCGAGATGTTGGCAGATACTGAAACCATAAACGCAAACGGACAAGATGTGGTACATGTAGAGGTCAATATACTGGATGAAGATAATAATTTTGTTCCGGATGCCTTAAATCAAATTAAGTTTACAGTAGCTGGGGAGGCCACCATTTTAGCCGTTGATAACGGAGATCCCAAAAGTGAGGAAAGCTTCGTTGGGGATACTAGATCGGCCTTTAATGGGAAATGCATAATCATAGTAAAAGCAACCAAGAAAAAAGGTGCATTTACGATAAGTGCGGAGAGCGAAGGGTTAACAAAGGCCTCGGTTTCGGCAAAGTCAATTTAATAGAAAAACTATGAAAGGGACATCTGGATTTTGGTGCCGTAAGAACAATTTGATTAATAGGGGGCAATATCATTTCAATCTCAATACTGCCTTAGCGGTTTTCATCTTCTTTTTTTCATTGGGTCAACAGGAGTTGGCCGCCCAAACAGTAGGCTTAAATTCCGATAGTGGTATTGAAGCAAATAACAAATTGTGGTATACAAAATCAGCAGCCGATTGGATGGAAGCATTACCAATTGGCAATGGTAAACTGGGGGCAATGGTCTTTGGTGGGGTCGAAAGTGAGCATCTACAATTGAACGAAGAATCTGTTTGGGCGGGACCTCCGATACCTGAAGATAGGGCGGGGGCATTCAAGTCTATTGAAAAGGCTAGGGCATTGATTTTTCAGGGAGATTATTTGGAAGCCAACAATGTGATGCAGGACAATGTATTAGGTAAGCGCATCGCTCCTCGAAGTTACCAAACTTTGGGCGATTTGATTTTGGATTTTGAGTTGACCGGTACGCCGACAGATTACCAAAGGGAACTTGATTTAAACGATGCCGTGGCCAGAACCTCTTTTAGTAGTAATGGAGTCAAGTTCACCCGGGAATATTTTTCCAGTGCTGTTGATAATGCCATTATAGTGGTGCTTACCGCTGATAGCCCCAAAGAGATTACCCTGGAAGTCAAAATGAACCGTAAGGACGATTATGAAGTCGCCAGTATCGGAAAGAACGGGCTCCGAATGTGGGGTCGGGCAAGTCAAAAAGGAAAGCATTTGGGAGTGAAATACGAAACCCGGTTGATGGCCGTTCCCAAGGGAGGAAGCATGTCGTCTGAAAACGGAAGTATTAAAATCACAAATGCCAATTCTGTGATTCTTTTTGTGGCCGCAGCTACCGATTACAATAAAATTGAACCCTTCTCCCCTTTGACCCGGGATTTGGGCAATACATGTGCTTCAACCTTAAAAAAGGCGGCCAAACGACCGGTACAAAAATTGAAAGAAGATCATGTTAAGGACTATCAAAATTATTTTAATAGGGTTTTTATAGATCTTGGGCCTTCAGTTGGTGGAGATAAGCCCACCAATGAACGCTTGGAGGCCATTAAGAACGGAGTGGATGACCCGGGATTAATGGAACTGTATTTTCAGTACGGGCGTTACTTGTTGATCTCCTCATCCCGTCCGGGAAGCTTACCAGCTAATTTACAGGGTATTTGGAACGATCACCTGGCAGCACCTTGGAACAGTGATTACCATACCAATATCAACATGCAAATGAACTATTGGCCTGCCGAGGTAACCAATCTTTCGGAATGTCATGAGCCATTTTTCGAATTTATTGAATCTCTTGTTCCCGCGGGACAAAAAACGGCAAGAGAGGTCTATAACAGCAATGGTTTTGTGGTACATCATACTACCGATGTGTGGCACTGGACAGCCCCTATAGGTAAGGTTCAATACGGTATGTGGCCCATGGGAGGTGCTTGGTGTACACGTCATTTTATGGAGCATTACAATTATACAAGGGATACGGTTTTTCTTAAGGAACATGCTTATCCGATTATGAAAGAGTCGGCTAAATTTCTATTGGACTGGCTTGTTACCGATCCAAGGTCGGGCAAACTGGTTTCCGGACCGTCCACTTCTCCAGAGAATAAATTCTATACCCCAAAAAACGGCAAAGAATTTGCAAACTTGGATATGGGCAATGCAATGGACCAGGAAATTATATGGGACAATTTTACCAACTTGCTCAAGGCGGCCAAAATCATGAAAATTGAAGATGAATTTGTTGGGAAAGTTTCTGCCGCGCTACCTAATCTTTCCCTTCCAAAAATTGGCTCCGATGGTCGATTGATGGAATGGTCACAAGAATTTGATGAAGTTGATAAGGGGCACCGTCACTTGAGCCATTTGTACGGTCTTTATCCGGGTAACCAATTTGACGCGAAGAAAACCCCATATTATATAGATGCTATAAACCGAAGTATTGAAAATCGCTTGTCCAATGGTGGTGGACACACCGGATGGAGTAGGGCTTGGATTATCAATTTTTATGCACGACTTGGCAACGCAGATAAAGCCTACGAAAATATGAAGGCCCTGATTGCAAAATCCACTGCTACCAACTTATTCGATTACCACCCTCCCTTTCAAATCGATGGTAATTTTGGTGGTACGGCCGGGATAGCGGAAATGCTGCTCCAGAGTCATGAGACGGATGAAAACGGCATGGTTATTTTAAACCTATTGCCGGCTTTACCTTCGGAATGGCCTACGGGAAGTGTTTCAGGTCTTAAGGCCAGGGGCGGATTTGAGGTAGATATAGCCTGGGAAAATGGCGAATTGAAATCGGTATCCCTAATGTCTAGTGGAGCCAATTGTTGTAAGATCCAGGTTGGTAGTTCCATAAAAGAGTTGAGTTTTACTCCCGGTGAAAAGCGAACAATAACTGAATTTAAGTAAAAGAAATGATAATCAAAACCATAGCATTTAGGTTGGCTGTTTTTTTCTTGTTGATGTCGTTTACAGGTCACGGTCAAGTGGAAACAAAACAAAACAAGGATTTGACCCTGTGGTACAGGTTGCCCGCGAAGAAATGGACCGATGCTTTTCCCTTGGGCAACGGTAGACTTGCGGCAATGGTCTTTGGCGGTATCGGGCAAGAGCGTTTTCAGTTGAACGAAGAAAGCCTGTGGGCGGGAGTCCCCAGCAACCCTTATGCCAAGAATTACCGGGCCAAACTGGCCAAAGTTCAAGAAATGTTATTGGATGGGGAAAATGTTAAGGCCAATAATTTTGGTTTGGAAAACCTGACTGCAGCACCCACTTCTTTTAGATCCTATGAACCTTTGGGAGATTTGTTGATAAGCTTTAAGGATACAACGAATATTACTGATTACCGGCGAACACTGGATTTGCAAACCGGAATCAGCAAGGTTTCCTATAAAATGGAAGGCTCGGAAATAATGCGCGAATCTTTTGTTTCGGTGTTAGATGATGCCCTTTGTATTCGGTTATCCGTAAAAGGAAGTAAAAAAATAAATGGTGCCATTTCCTTGGTAAGGCCTAAAGATGCCCAAATCACGGCGATGGCGGAGGGAAAGCTTCGTATGACAGGTCAAGTAATCGATATTGAAGCTCCGGAAGGTCATGATGATAATGCAGGCGGGTCTGGTGAGGGCGGTAAACATATGAGCTTCGCTGCTGGGCTCCAGGCCAAAACTTCTGGAGGAATGCTTAGGGTTGTGGGAAAAACCCTGATTATAGAAAATGCGGATGAAGTATTGATTACCTATTCCGCTGCAACCAACTATGACCTTTCTAAGTTAAATTTTGATACTTCAATAGACCCTTATGGTAAAGTTGAGGAAATATTGAAAAGTGTCATGAAGAAGTCTTGGCGAAAATTAATAGAGGATCACAGTAAGGAACATCTGGCTATGTTCAATCGTGTACAATTGGATCTGGGTACTTCGCCTAATGATTCCTTGCCCACGGACGAACGATTGCTTGCCTTTAAAAATGGGGCGGAGGATCCTGGACTTTCAGTTCAGTTATTTCAGTTTGGAAGGTATTTGTTAATGGGAAGCTCAAGGGGGACGGCTATTCTTCCGGCCAATCTTCAGGGCAAATGGAGCGAGCGCATGTGGGCCCCATGGGAGGCGGACTACCATTTGAACGTAAACCTTCAGATGAATTATTGGCCTGCAGATGTAACCAATCTTTCGGAAACCGTTAACCCATTGGTGAATTGGTTTGAACTTATTGCTGAAACGAGCAGGCCATTGGCCAAGGAAATGTACGGTTCGGATGGATGGTTTTCACATCACGCCTCTAATCCTTTTGGGAGGGTAACACCGTCAGCTTCCACTTTTTCTTCCCAATTTAGTAACGGGGTATTGGATGCGCTGCCAGGAGCATGGATGACAATGAACCTATGGGACCATTACGAATTTACTCAAGACAAACAGTTTTTGGAAGAGAGACTGTACCCTTTATTGGCAGGGGCAAGTGAATTTATTCTTGATGTTTTGGTCGAGGACAAAGAGGGAATATTACATTTTCTTCCTTCCTCTTCCCCTGAGAATCAATATAAAGATCCCGCAACAGGTGAAATGATGCGAATTACTTCAACATCTACGTATCACCTTTCCATAATCAGAGCTGTGTTCAAGGCAACCTTGGAGGCCAATACTTTACTTGGACAGGGGAACGGTAATTTATCCCAACGCATCCTTAAAGCACAGAAGGCGCTACCAGATTTTCCCATAGACCCAGAGAACGGAAGGCTTATGGAATGGAGGCAACCCTTGGAGGAAAAGGAACCGGGACATCGACACCTTTCCCATTTATTGGGGCTACATCCGTTTTCGTTGATTAGCGAAGACACCCCTGAGCTGTATGAATCAGCTCGGAAGAGTTTGGAGTGGAGAGAGGAAAACGGGCAAGGTGGTATGGGCTGGGCCTATGCCCATGGTTTATTGATGCATGCACGCTTGAAGGAAGGTGAGAAGGCTTATAAAAGTCTGGTTACATTGCTTTCAAGAGGAAAAAAGAGCAGTATGATGAATACCATAGGCCCTTTTCAGATAGATGGGAATTTGGGGGCTACTGCCGGCGTCGCGGAGATGTTGGTGCAGAGCCACTTAAAAGATGATCAGGGAAGGGTTATAATACATTTATTACCGGCATTGCCGGTAGCATGGAGAGATGGAGCCGTTTCGGGACTAATCACGAGAGGCGGCTGTAAAATAAGCATGGTGTGGAAGGGTGGCAAATTGAAGGAAGCAAATATCGTTTCAAAAGTGAACGGCTCCTATATCTTACAATTTTTGGATAAAGAAGAAAAAGTATCATTAAATGCAGGAGAAAAAAGGAAATTGACATTTTAAATTGGTCTGTAAATTAAATTCAGTACTACATTCCAGTCATTTGGGAGAATACCTTGTTTTTGGGAAGGCGGTTATATTCATGATAAGATACTAACATCAAAAAAATAGTTGGGAATTTCACTGGAATTGTTTCAAATGTTCTTATTAAACAAAGATGGCAAACCCAGGGAGCCAATGTTATTGAGATAGTATTAGTCATGTGCCAATAAGTATTGCTTATTTTTTATCTTATAATTTTAATATTGTGATTCTAAAAATTAAGAATTTTTTGAATGGAAGCTCCTTATAAAACAATTGCAAACTTCTTAAATCACAATTTAAATAAATCTTTATTATGCATAACAGCCTAAGGATCAAACAGTTTTTAATAATACCATTATTTGTAGTAACAACATCAATTTTTGCGCACAACTCGTTTTCCGAACTGTCAAGTGGTTCTTTAAGCAAACACGGACCAATAGACGTAGTGGAGTATTCCCAAAATGGGAAATTGGCAGGATTTAATGGCGACACGTCTAAAGAGGTTCATTTATTGGGCGAACTTAAAAAAGTCAAAAAACATCTTTTAGGTAAAACCACATTATCGGCAGCAGATTTGGAGGCAGTAGGCGGCGCTATTGCCAAGGACAGTAGCTTGTTTACCGATAATTTTAAGGTTATCAAATTGGGGTTGGATGTAATTGCCCAATATGAATCAAAATTTGGAGGTTTATTTACTACAGAAAATAGAACTAAAGGAGGGTTTGACAGAAATGCATCGGGTTACGAACTTGAGAATTTAATGTTGGTAATTATGCAATCTCTAATTGATTACTCGTACACCGAAGCTAACCTTGCCGCATATCCAAAATTATTTGACAATAGGTTATTTAAAACTTCCTCTTATTTTCCGGGATCGGTTGCACAACCTGCTGATGCCTCTCAAAGTTTCACCATTAAAATTAACGGAACCCATGTGCGTAAACTTGGTACACCGGCCAACTATGAAACCGAGGATGCAAGGAGACCCACGGGGTGTTATTTGGCACCGGGAAGTATTGCAAAAGTAACCGTTCCATCGTCATTGGTTGGTATTGGGGCCACCATACTAGTAGGCGCCCATACTTGGGATCTAACAAAAAAACCTACCATTAAAAGAATGGATCGCGTAACAACAAAATACGAAATAGGTAGCACTACAACCACAATTGCCAATCCCTTAGGGGGAGGTATATATATTAATGTACCGTATCAAAACGATTTGGGCATCCTTAATATTACATTAGAAAATGTGGTTCGTTCACCATATTATGCTAGAACTGTAGCCAATAAGACCAGTTTGAGCGATTGGCTGAACGTTGAGCGATTACGTGCTGTTCCATGGACAGACATTGAAACTGACAAAGTGATGATGCAGGTGCCCACATCATGGATTTCTGCTTTTGATAGCATTAAGACAACTATGGATGATTGGGATATGGCTATGGATGCTATTTCAACACTTCTAGGACGACCACTTCTAAGATCCAAGACAGTCATCTACATGCAAGTAGACGTCATAAAAAGAGGAAAAGCAAACTTCCCCGGATATCCACAATCAAATGTAGATTACGATCCTTATACAGATTACAAAGGATATCACAGTAGTTATTTAACAGATGGCCCTAGAAATGAAAGAGGATATCTAACCAATGTATTGTTCCACGAACAGGGTCACGCAGAAAAATTCTATAAATTTAAAGGTGAAATTGAATCAATGGTCAATTTCCTTTGGGTAGCTGTTTATAACAAAAAATTTGGTGTGGAGTTGAACAAGGCTTTTGAAGAATCATTTAACGGTTACGGAATATCGCATTCTATTGAAGAAGCAGCCATTAGTTGGATGATAACCGAAAATTTTAGGACAGGTAACCCTATGAGTTACCAAACCGGTGAATACCGTCAAGAGTTCTCATACCAACCAAGAGGGCATGCAAAATATGCGGATTTAATACGACTTTTTAACTGGGAAGCAATTGAGAATTTCTATGCAAATACGAGTAAAATGTGGGACAGAGGAGAGATAAACTATTCCTTCCCCAACCGCGTAAACGAGAGTCCTACAGATGACAGAATTTTAAGAATGTCACAAGCAGCCGGTTACGATTTACGACCTCTCATTCATTTTTGGGGCATTCATCCAATCGATTATAAAAACTTGGAAACAGAAATACGAAACAGTAATTTAGAAAAATCTACTGCTATTTACGATCAATTATCATATTATAAAACCATAGTTCCTATGGACAACACCGCCTTTAGGAATTTTGGATTGGAAGACTTTTCTGAAACTAAAATTCAAAATAGCACCTATTATGATCATGTTTCCCAAAGTTATTATCCAGGCTTCCTTAAGAAATGGTGGAATGATTACGATGTAGCACAGGGGCTTGCAGCAGTATATCAAATACAAAATATTTTGAATTTATACTTCCCCGACGGTAGACCGGAAGAAGACAATGTCTCCTGTTCTGAAGTTACACCCCTTTCAGTTGAATCTAATTCTACATTAGGGCCAGAAAACACTTTGGACGATAACTCTACTACGACATGGACTGCCATAGGTGATGGCGAGTACCTACTTTACGATTTAGGAAAAGTTTATGATTTATGTGATTTAAGAATCAATTTTAAAAATGGGCGGACTAAGTTAAATTATTTTGATATAGAAGTTTCTAGGGACAATAAAACCTTTCTGATCGTAAAACAAGGTTTAATCAGTACCAAAACTACACCTAATTTTGATATATTTTCAATTTCTAGAAAAGCACGTTTTGTGAAGATTATTGGTCGTGGAAATGAAAATGATGACTGGAACAGAATAAGCGATGTAAAGTTTTATTTTAAACAAGGAAATACCCAATAAAACAGTATGAAGGGTCTTCGTAGCAAGTATTTTTTAAGATCAAATGCTTTCAAATATTTGGTTGGCTGGTAAGGGGCTGAATGATTCATCGCATTAAAAACAAAAAGGTTAAGCAAAAATTTAATAGGATTGATGCCAAGTAAATATTATGGATTTTAAAAAACTAATACTCTTTCTTATCTGGGGATAACCAAATGGGGAAAATATAACATGACTTATGATATTCCAACATATTCCCAAAACATCTAGAGGCAGCCATACAATTTATAAAAGCACATCAGAATAAAAAATTGTTGACCATATTGCCTTATCTAATTTAGAAAGGAAGGAAATAAAAGTGTGTATAAACCTCATACAGGTCTTAAGGAAATTAGACAATATATGACGTAAAGAGTATTGTACGGTTACAGAAATTAAAAGACATAATTGGAAATATGAAGACTTTGAATCGAATTTAGAGGTGTTATTTGAGTCGTTTGGAACCAATAGCATATTATTTGGTTCAGATTGACCCATATGTTTACTGAGAGCTTCCTATACCGTGTTAAAAGAGATTTTTGATCAAGATATTTTTAAATTATCGGAAGACATAAAAATAGGATTATGGGAAATAATGCCATAAGTTTTTATAATATAGGTGTTCATTTGAATTAAAAATATACAAAATATGAAGCGTCGACTTTTTTTAAAATTATCTGGAGCAGGAGCTACGTCTTTGTCGTTTAAACCGACCTGGGAATATTTGGATAATAATCCTTCTATGTATAGTTTTTCCCAAATGATTGGCGAAGTAAGCCAATCTTCAGCGATTTTACAAACACGGCTAACCAGTGGAATTAAAATGCCAGAAAATGGTTTTGACACGTCGGAGGAGCTTTTAAGCTATGATATCCAAGGTGTATCGGCCGTTGCTAAGTTTGAAATTGCGGATAATCCAAAATTTAAAAATGCAATGGTGTCACCCTGGCTTCAAGCGATGCCAGAAAGAGATTTTATCCTCAAATTTAAAATTGAAAACCTTAATTCGGACACCGAATATTTTATGCGAGTACACTTTGGTGATAAGCAATCTAAAACTAAGATCGGTCCTATAAGTAGATTTACAACCTTACAACCGCCCGACTCCGAAAAGCCGGTTTCTTTTGTGGTAACTTCTTGCATGAACTTGGGTAAATTTTTTCTTGGTGGTGCTCTGCGAGCAGGAAATAAGAGTAAGGCGGCGGAAGGTGAAGATCGCAAACTAGGTTTCCCCGCTTTAGCTGCTATGCAAAGAACAAAACCTGCTTTTTGGGTACAAACAGGAGACACTGTCTATTATGATTACCCGAATAAGGGTATTGCAAGAACACAAACGGAATTAAGAGCCAAATGGCATCGGCAAATGGCCATGCCACGTATGCAGCATTTCTTAAGTCATGTACCTGTATATTTTATGAAGGACGACCATGAATATCGGTATAATGACAGTGATAATGAAGAGAACGGTAAGGAGCCATCACCTCATTTAGCTAGAGCTATCTTTTTGGAACAAACACCAATAGCCATTCCTGAAGTTGAAAATGCCATAACTTTCCGTACTAGACGTGTCAATAAACATTTGCAAATATGGATGCCTGAAGGGCGTGACTACCGAGATCCTAACACAATGCCCGATGGCCCTCATAAATCTATTTGGGGCAAGAAACAATTGGCTTGGATTAAAAAATCGTTACTTGAAAGCGAAGCTACATTTAAGTTGTTTATTGTTGCCTCTCCACTTGTTGGACCTGATGATGCCACTAAGCACGATAACCACGTTAGTTATGGTGGTTTTCAACAGGAGCGGGATGCTTTTTTTTATTGGTTGAAAAAAAATAATCTCGATAAGAATTTTTATATCATCACCGGGGATCGTCATTGGCAATATCATTCCATTCATCCAGCAGGTTTTGAAGAGTTTGGTACGGGAACTATAAATGGACAGAACTCAAGAGCAGGTAGAAAACCTGGAGATCCGGGTTCAACAGACCCCCTAGGGTTTATTAAACAACCTTATATCCAAGAAGAACCAACTGGAGGTTTTATATTGGTAAGGGTAACATCACCTGAAAATGGAAAATCAGCACAACTTATTTTCGAGACAATAGATGAAATTGGAAACCAACTTAACTTAGAGGTAAAAAGCGAAAAGTAATGTTTCCTATGGCGATCTATAAAAAAAATGTTGTTCGGGATGTTATAGTAGTATTTCTTTAGTAGATCCCAACACTAGTGTCCACTTAAAATAGACTGATTTTCAGTTGTTTATATTCA
>SWCD01024025.1_pt1 | contig 25641 bp, 17 predicted proteins | sample 4693011 | NCBI WGS metagenome assembly SWCD01 (sample SAMN10267278, study PRJNA491770) | bioreactor metagenome | isolation source: DHS bioreactor inoculated with marine | place: Japan: Omine Ridge, Nankai Trough | reverse complement strand
GCGAACAGGAAGCCCTGTCCGACCGGCACGCCCATGTCGAGCAGGAAGGCGCGCTGCTGTTCCGTCTCGATGCCTTCGGCGACCAGGCCCAGGCCGAGGCTGCGGGCGATGCCGGCGACCGCCTGGCAGACGGCGACATCGGACTTGTTGTCCGGCACGCCATCGACGAACAGCTGGCTCAGCTTGAGGCCGTGGATCGGCAGGCGTCGCAGGTAGTTCAGCGCGCTGTAGCCCTCGCCGAAATCGTCGATGGTCAGGATCACGCCAAGCGCGCGCAGCTGCGCGAAGGTCTTGAGCGTGTCGGGCGCGTCCTCGATCAGGACGCGCTCGGTGAATTCGAGCTCAAGTGCCGCGCCGGGCAGGTTGAACTCCTCGAGCATGCCGGCGACGCTGTCGGCGAAATCGTCGCCGAGGAACTGCCGGTAGGAGACGTTGATCGCGACGCGCACCACGCCGAGCCCGGCATCGCGCCACTGGGCCACCTGGCGGCAGGCTTCGCGCAGCACCCAGCCGCCGATGCGCACGATGTCGCCGGTGGTTTCGGCGTGGCCGATGAAGTGGTCTGGGCGCATTTCGCCGAGCTGCTGGTTCTCCCAGCGGATCAGTGCCTCGGCAGCGACGATGCGGCCCTGCTTGAGGTCGACCTGTGGCTGGTAGACCAGGCGGAACTCGTTGTTGTCGGCGGCACGGCGCAGGTGGGTCTCCACCCGCAGGCGCTCTTCCAGCGATTGCGCCAGCGCCGGGGTGAAGGCCTGCCAGCCGTTGCGCACGCGCCGCTTGCTGTCGTACATCGCCGCGTCCGCGTTCTGGATCAGGACCTGCGGGCGGTCGCCATCGGTGGGTGCGCGGGAGATGCCGATGCTGGCGGTGATCGAGAATTCTTCCTTGCCGAAGCGGAAACTGTCGCTGAAGGCATCGAGGACCGCATCAGCGATCCGTTCCGGGCGGCCATCGTCATCGTCGGTGGCGCAGACCACCAGGAACTCGTCGCCGCCGAAGCGTGCGACCAGGCCTTCGGTGCCCACCGCGCGGGCGATCCGCCGCGCCGCGCTCATCAGCAGCTCGTCGCCGGCATTGTGGCCGAGCACGTCGTTGACGACCTTGAAGCGATCGAGGTCGATGTAGAGCACCGCGATCCCGGCGTGGGTCGGATCGGCCAGGCGCATGCCGAGCTCGCCGAGCATGGCGTCGCGGTTCATCAGTCCGGTGAGGGGGTCGCTGCGCGCCTGCACGCGCAGCGTTTCCTCGCCCTGCTTGAGGTCGGTGATGTCCTGCAAGGTGCCGGTGAGGTGCGATGCGACCGGGTCGCCGGGCACGCCACCGCCGATCACGCGGACCCAGAATGCGTGCCCGTCGGCGCGCGAGCCCTGCAGCTCGAGGTCGAAGTCGCGGCCCTCGGCGATGGCACGGTCGAGCGCCGCGCGCAGTCGCGCGCGATCGGCCGCGCCAAGGCTGTCGAGCATCTGCGGCATCGACGTCGGCTGCTCGACCTGGGCGAGGATGCGCGCGGATTCGTCGGTCAGGTAGAGCCGGTCGTTGGCGCAGTCCCAGTCCCAGCCGCCGATCCTGGCGAGCGCCTGGACGCGGTCGAACAGCGCGCTGTCGCGCTTGAGTTCGGTGACGTCGGAAAACAGCGACAGCACCTGCTGCGGCTTGTCGCCGCCGGGCGCGTATTGCGGGACGGACGTGACCGATAGCCAGGTCAGGTGCTGGCGCACCGAGTCGTACCAGCCGAGCACCGTGCTTTCGATGGTGTTGCCCGTTTCCAGCGCGCGCATCGCCGGCCAGCGGTCGAACGGCAGCGACTGGCCGTGCTCGTCCATGACCAGCCAGCGCGGCGTGTTCAGCTCGCGGCTTAGCTCGGCGCTGCTGGTCGCACCGAGGATGCGCAGGGCGGCGGCGTTGCAGTAGCTGATGTGGCCGGCGCGGTCCTGCACGGCGATGCCCTTGTCGATGACCTCCATCAACTCGCGGTAGCGCACCTCCGCCTCGCGCCGCCCGCTGAGGTCGCGCGCCACCGCGACCAGGCAGCGGCGGCCGTCGTGCTCGAAGCCGGCGGTATGCACTTCGACCGGGAAACGCGTCCCGTCGGCGCGCATGTTGGCAACTTCGACGACGTAGGTTCCGCCGCGATTGATGGTGTCCAGGACCGGGCCGAGGTGGCCCTTGGGAAGGTCCGGGTTGAGCACTTCGATCGGCTGGCCGACGATCTGCTCGCGCGGCCGGCGATAGGCAGCCATGCCGGCCCGGTTGAGGTCGAGCACGATGCCATCCTCGTCGAGGATGCTGACCGGGTCGGGGACCGCGTCGAACAGCGCGTGGTAGCGCAGGCGCGCGGCCTCGGCATCGGTGCTGGCGGCGCGCAGCGCGTCGCGCGCGCGGGCCAGCAGGGCGCGGGTATCGGCGGGGATCGAGAGGTCGCGGCAGGCGGCATCGAGCGAGGCCACGATCCGGGCCGTACCGTCGTTGGCGGACGGCATCGCGGTCCCGGCGGGTAGCCGTTTCGAACTCATGCGGCGGCCCGTGCCCGCGTGACCTTGCTGCCGGTGTCACGCCCCAGCAGCGCGGCCAGCCAGCGGCCGGTGTCGCTGAGCGCCTCCAGGTCGATGCCGGTTTCGATATCCATGCCCTGCAGCATGTACACCACGTCCTCGCTGGCGACGTTGCCGCTGGCGCCCTTGGCATACGGACAGCCGCCGGTGCCGGAGACCGCGGCATCCACCACCGCCACGCCTTCCTCGAGGCAGGCGAGCAGGTTCGCCAGCGCCTGGCCGTAGGTATCGTGGAAGTGCACCGCGAGCGCATCCATCGGCACGGCCCCGGCGACCGCGCGCAGCATCGCGCGCGCCTTGGCCGGGGTGCCGATGCCGATGGTGTCGCCAAGCGAAACCTCGTAGCAGCCCATGGCGTGGAGTTCGCGCGCCACGCGCACCACGTCGGCAACCGGCACGTCGCCCTGGTAGGGGCAGCCGAGCACGGTGGAGACATAGCCGCGCACCGCGATGCCGTCCTGCCTGGCGCGGTCGAGCACCGGCGCGAAACGCGCCAGGGACTCGTCGATCGAGGCGTTGATGTTCCTGCGGTTGAATGCCTCGGAGGCCGCGGTGAACACCGCGATCTCGCCGGCACCGGCCGCGAGCGCGCGGTCGTAACCTTGTTCGTTGGGCACCAGCACCGGGTAGCGAACGCCCGGCTTGCGCGCGATGCCGGCATAAACCTCGGCGGCGTCGGCCAATTGCGGTACCCATTTGGGGCTGACGAAACTGGTCGCCTCGATGGTCTGCAGGCCGGTCGCCGAAAGCCGGTCGATCAACTCGATCTTGGCGGCGGTCGGCACGACCGCTTTTTCGTTCTGCAGGCCGTCGCGCGGACCGACCTCGACGACGCGGACGCGTGCCGGCAGCCCCACCTCAGATCTCCAGCGTGACGAGCGTGGCATCGGCCTCGACGAAGTCGCCGTCCGCAACGCGCAGTTCGGCGACCACGCCGTCGCGCGGCGCCTTCAGGGCGAGCTCCATCTTCATCGCTTCCATCACCAGCAGTTCCTGTCCCTGTGCCACGCGGTCGCCGGTGGCGACCTTGACCATCACGACGCGTCCGGGCATCGGTGCGACCACCTGGTCGCCGCCTGCGCCCGCGTCGCCATGCTCGGCCTGGTAGGCGGGCATGCGCTGGTAGCGCCAGCGCCGCAGGCCATCGTGCAACAGCACACGGCGCGCATCTGCCTGGACGCGGTAACGTCGGCCCTGTCGATTGAAACGTGCGCTGAGGCCGGCTTCGGCCAGAACGCCATCCACGAGCCGGGCGCCCTCGACGTCCACCTGCGCGCCCTCGCATTCGATGCGGTAGTCGCCCGCGGCGCCGTGGGCCACGATCTCGTGGCGTATTTCGCCCTCGCGCAGCACCAGCCGGCGCTGGCCGGCGTGGCCCAGGCGCCAGCCATCGGCGATCGCCCAGGGTGAATGCGGGTCGCCGGTGCGCGCGGCCGTCGCCTGCGTCGCCGCCTCGTCCTGCAACAGCGCCACGGTGGCCGCGGCGGCCAGGGCGGTGACGTCGGCGAGTCCGGCATCGTCGTTCGCTGCGCCGACGAATTCGTCGAGATGGCGGTCCAGGTAGCCGGTGTCGATGCGGCCCTCGACCACGGCCGGGTGCCGGACCAGGCGCTCGAGGAAGGCGATGTTGGATTTCGGGCCTTCGATGTCGCATTGCGCCAGCGCCTCACGCAGGCGGGCGAGGGCGCGCGGGCGGTCCAGGTCGTGGACCACCAGCTTGGCGATCATCGGGTCGTAGAAGATGCTGACGGTGTCGCCCTCGACCACGCCCGAGTCGATGCGCACGTGCGCCGACGGCGCCGGCAGCCGCAGGCGCTCGAGCTTGCCGGAACCGGGCAGGAAGCCGGCGTCGGGATCCTCGGCATACAGCCGCACCTCGATCGCATGGCCGATTTGCGCGAGCTGCTCCTGCGCCAACGGCAGGCTTGCGCCGTCCGCGACGCGCAGCTGCCATTCGACCAGGTCCAGGCCGGTCACCAGTTCGGTCACCGGGTGCTCGACCTGCAGTCGGGTGTTGATCTCCATGAAATAAAAACAGCCGTCCGGGTCGACGATGAACTCGACCGTGCCGGCATTGGTGTAGTCGATCGCGCGCGCCGCCTGCACCGCGGCCGCGCCCATCGCGCTGCGCAGCTGCGGGGTCAGGAACGGCGAGGGCGACTCTTCCAGCACTTTCTGGTAGCGACGCTGCGCCGAACATTCGCGCTCGCCGAGGTGGATGACGTTGCCGTGGCTGTCGCCGAAGACCTGGAATTCGATGTGGCGCGGCGACTGGATGTAGCGTTCCAGAAGCACGCGGTCGCGGCCGAAGGCGTTGGCCGCCTCGCGCTGGCAGCTTTCCAGCCTGGCCATGAATTCGTCCAGCGCGTGCACGATGCGCATGCCCTTGCCGCCGCCGCCGTGCGCCGCCTTGATCATCAGCGGGAAGCCGATGCGCGCGGCTTCCTTGGCAAGCGTATGCGGCGACTGGTCCTCGCCGGTGTAACCGGGCACGACGGGCACGCCGGCGGACTGCATCAGGTCCTTGGCGCCGGCCTTGCTGCCCATCCTGCGCATCGACGCCGCCTTCGGCCCGATGAAGGCCAGGCCTGCGGCCTCGACCGCATCGGCGAAATCGGCGTTCTCGCTGAGGAAGCCGTAGCCGGGATGGATCGCCTGTGCGCCGCTGTTCTTCGCGACTTCGACGATCGCGTCGCCGCGCAGGTAGCTGTCGGCCGGCTGCGGTCCGCCGATCGGCCACGCCTCGTCGGCCAGCCGCACGTGCTGCGCATCGGCATCGGCCTCGGAAAAAACCGCGACGGTACGGATACCGAGCCGGCGGCAGGTGCGGATCACGCGGCAGGCGATTTCACCGCGGTTGGCGATCAGGATCTTGTCGAACATCAGGTTCTCATTCCGGTACTTGCCACTCCGCCTGGATGGTTTGATCTTCGCGGTCAACGACGTGGCCGTCATGGTAGTCGTCGATCACGACGACGATGCAGCGGAGGCGGCCGGGCATGCTCAGCCCTGCGGCGCCCATGCGGGTTTGCGCTTGTCGAGGAAGGCGCCGATGCCTTCCTGGCCTTCCGGCGACACCCGCAGGCGCGCGATCAGGCCGGCGTTGGCGGCGTCGATCGCGTCGCGGTCGATCCGAGCGGCGACTTCGCGCACCAGCAGCTTGGCCTGCGCGGCGGCAACCGGGCCGGCCTTGAGCAGCAGCGCGACCTGGCGGTCCACCGCATCGTCCAGCGCGTCCGTCGCGACCACTTCATGCAGCAGCCCGATGCGCTGCGCCTGCGCCGCATCGAAGACCTCCGCGGTGGCGAACCAGCGCCGCGCCTGGCGCGCGCCGATCGCGGCGATCACGTAGGGCGATATCACCGCCGGCAGCAGGCCGAGCCGGCTTTCGGTCAGGCCGAACTTCGCTTCCGGCACGCCGATGGCGATGTCGCAGCAGGCGATCAGCCCGACGCCGCCACCGAAGGCCGCGCCGTGGACGCGTGCGATGGTCGGCCTGGGCAGTTCGTCCAGCGTGCGCATCAGGCGGGCAAGGGCGAGCGCGTCCTCGCGGTTTTCGGCCTCGCCGGCAGCGGCCATGCCGCGCATCCAGTTGAGGTCGGCGCCGGCCGAGAACGAGGCGCCGGCGCCTTCCAGTACCACCGCGCGCACGCTGTCGTCGCCGGCGAGCGCCTCCAGCGCCACGGTCAGGGACTCGATCAGGGCGGCGTCGAAGGCGTTGTGCAGCTCGGGGCGATTCAGGCGCAGGCGAACGACCTGGCCCTCTTGTCGTCGCAACAGGTTGTCGCTCATGCCGGTTTTTTCTGGAGGCGTGCCGGCATGATAGCCCGGCGCATTTCCTGGCCATAAGCAGGCCGCCCATATCCATCCGCCACCACCAGCAGGCCGGGGCTGTATTAGAATGCGAATAATTCCTATTTCTGGTCATGCCACCATGGGTTCATCCAATCGACCGGCCGCCGGTGCCGGCGCCTTCGCCAACCGGGTCGCGGTGTTCGGCGCGCTGTTGCTTGGCCTGCTGCTGGGCATTGGCGGATCGTGGCCGCGGGCCGCGAATGCGGCCACGGCGCAGGAAACCGCCGTCAATCCGCGTCAGACCTGGCAGCTGCTGGATTACCTTGCGGTGGACTACGCGGGCGCCGTCCAGGGAGGCCAGCTGATCGATGCATCGGAATACGCGGAGATGCGCGAGTTCGCCGCGACCGTGCGCGAGCAGTTGGCCGCGCTTCCGGCGACGGAAGGCCAGGCCGCGCTGCGGACGCAGGCCGATCGCCTGGTCGCCGCGATCGAGGCCAAGCGCGATCCCGACGCGGTTGCCGATCTCGCCCACGGCATGGCGGACGACCTGCTGGCGAGCTATCCGGTCGGCGCGGTGCCGGCGACAGCGCCCGATCCCGCGCGCGCGGCCCCGCTGTACGCGCAGCAGTGCGCCGCGTGCCACGGATCCACCGGTCAGGGCGACGGCCCGCTGGCGGCCGCGCTGGATCCGCCGGCGATCGCGTTCACCGACGCCCACCGCGCGGCGCGCCGCAGCGTGTTCGGCCTGTACGAGGTGATTTCCCAAGGTGTGGAAGGCACGTCGATGGGCAGCTTCGCTTCGCTGCCGGAGGCCGATCGCTGGGCCTTGGCGTTCCATGTCGGAGGCATGGCTTACAGCGACGAGGACCGCGCCACGGGCAAGGCGATGTGGCGCGACGGCGATGCTGGCCTCCATGGCGAGCTGCCCTCGCTCGAAGCGCTGACGCGCTCCAGCCAGGCCGATCTCGCCAAGCGCCTGGACGCCGGCCAGGCGCAAGCCATCACCGCTTATCTGCGCGCCGAGCCCGCTGCGGTGGACGTGCGTACCGCCGGCGGGGACGCGGCACGTCCGTTCGCGCTTGCCCGCCAGCGACTGTCCGACAGCGTAGACGCTTACCGCGCCGGGAACGCGGCGCAGGCCAAGACCTTCGCGCTGTCGGCCTATCTCGATGGCGTCGAGCCGGTGGAGCCGGCCCTGGCGGCGCGCGATCGCGACCTCATGCATGCCATCGAGGCCGAGATGGGCAGCTTCCGCTCGCAGCTGGGCGGCAACACCCCGGCCGACGCGATCCAGGCGCAGGCCAACAGGATCGGCACCCTGCTGGACCGGGCCGAATTTGCGCTGGGCAACTCCGCGTCGGACAGGCTGGCGTCCTTCCTCGGCAGCTTCACGATCCTGCTGCGCGAGGGGCTGGAGGCGCTGCTGATCGTCATCGGCATGATCGCGTTCCTGCGCAAGGCAGACCGCCGCGACGCGCTGCCGTACGTCCACGCCGGCTGGCTGGGCGCGCTGGCGGCCGGCGTGCTGACCTGGGTGGCGGCCACGTACATGATCAACATCAGCGGCGCCAACCGGGAACTGACCGAAGGACTGTCGGCGCTGTTTGCGGCGGCGGTGCTGCTCAGCGTGGGCATCTGGATGCATCAGAAGAGCATCGCCGGGCGCTGGCAGCGCTACCTGCACGCGAAGATGTCGGCCGCCATGACGCGCCGGTCGGCGATCTTCCTGTTCACGCTGGCGTTCGTGGCGGTATACCGCGAGGTTTTCGAAACCATCCTGTTCTATATCGCCATGTGGAACCAGGACAACGGAGGCGCGATCCTGGCCGGCCTGGCTGCCGGCAGCGTCGCGCTCGCGGTGGTCGCTTGGTGGATGCTGCGGGTCAGCGTGCGCCTGCCGATCGCCAGGTTCTTCTCGATCAGTTCGGTCCTGATCGCGGTGCTGGCCGTGGTGCTGGTCGGCAAGGGCATCGCGGCGCTGCAGGAAGCGGGCTGGGTGCCGATGGCGCTGGTCGCGGTCCCGCGGGTGGAATGGCTGGGCGTCTATCCCTCCTGGCAGTCCCTGCTGGCCCAGTGCGCGGTTGCCGTGCTCGCGATCATCGGCTTCGCAATCAACGCCCGCACCGGGCGCACGCTGCGGGCCGCGGTCGAACCCTGACGCGGCCTGCAGGCTACGCGTCGCATCGGTGCCGCGGCTGCAACGGTTGAGTACGGGAAACAGGGACGGCTTCCGCAGGAGCGCACCCGGGCGCGACGGGCATACCGGTAATGCCCGTCGCGCCCAGGTGCGCTGCTACAAGGGTGCCTGCCTCAATGCTTGGTGCTGCGCCTGCCTGATCGGCGCGTGTCGCCAGTCGGGATGACTTCCACCGCCAGGCTGAAGGTGCGCTCCTCGCCTGCATGCATGGCGCCGACGCCGACCACCTGGTGCGCGACCTCGTTGCCCTGGTCGTCGCGGATCGTCAGCACCACCTCGTATTCCCAGGCGCCGCCTTCGGCAGGATGCCGGATCCTGCCTTCGACGTGCAGCGGCGTGATCCTGGCTTCGGTCGCGGCGGCCGCGGTCGTGTCCGAATCGAAGCGCAGGTAGTGCCGGCACGACGGACAGACGCTCGAGCTTTCCAGGATCGTCGTCTTGCAGTGCGGACAGGCGCGCGTGGCGCCTGCCGTGCCCGGCCGGGCGTTGCTCATGAGTCGAGGCTGCGGTCCGGCTTGTCGCTCTTGCCGCCGGCCTTGCCGGCGTCCTTGTCGCCCCAGCCGCACTCGACGTGGCCGCGGATCCTGGAGCCGGCGGCGACCGTCAGCGAACCGGTCTTGATGTCGCCGCTGAGGGCGCCGGAGTCCTGCAGTTCGACCCGCGAGGCCGATTCGACGTTGCCTTCCAGCTCGCCGGCCACGATCACCGTCTTCGCACGCACGCCGCCGTTGAGCTTGGCGCCGCGCTCGATGGTGAGGTCGCCCTGCACGTTGACGTCGCCCTTGAACTTGCCGGCGATGCGGACGTGGCCGGCGCCTTCGATCTTGCCCTCGATGGTGAGGTCGGAGGCGATCAGCGATTCCTTGGCCTCGCCCTGCGCGACGGCGCGCGGCGGCGCCACCTGGCTGGGATTGAAGTCGGCGGCGGCCGGGGTTTCGCGTGCGGGGTTGGCCGGCGGCGCGGAGTCGGCGGCGAAGGAGGGGGCGTCTTTCTTGGCGGAGCTTTGCTGGTTGAAGATGGCCATGGAACTGCTTTCCTCGGACAGGGACAGGACGACGGGGGTCGAACATCGAGACTATCACGCAGCCTTCACCGCCGGGCTGTGACGGCGCTCACCGAATCCACCATTGACAAGGACTTACGCGCCGATTTGCATCCGGAAGCTTCTGTAGGAGCGGCCTATAGCCGCGAACTCCTGAGCGTCTGTCGGAACACGCAAAAAAGCCCGCGGCTATAAGCCGCTCCTACGTGCACGCCTCGCATCCTGGACCGCCCGCTCGATCGGGGCATTGCGCGCGGTCGGGATAGCCATGCCGGGCACGTGCCGGTCCGGTCCGTGCGCCGGCGGGAGCCCGGTCGCCGGCACCGGGAACCCCTTGCGCCCGCAAATGAGAATTATTACTATTGCTGCCCGGAAGGAGTCCGCGCCATGTCCCGAATGTTCGCCACCTGCCTCGCGATCGCGGGGTTTGCCACGTTGATCGCCGACGCGCACGCGTCGGACGTGCACGAAGCCACCCTGACGATCCAGGACCACCGCTTCGTGCCGGCGGAAATGAAGGTGCCGGCCGGTCGCAAGATCAAGCTCACCGTGATCAACAAGGACGCCACCGCCGAGGAGTTCGAGAGCTACGAACTCAACCGCGAGAAGATCGTCGCCGGCAACGGACGGATCATCGTCTACGTCGGTCCGCTGCGCCCGGGCCGTTACCCGTACTTCGGCGAGTTCCACATGGATACCGCGCAAGGCGTGCTGGTCGCCGAGTAGCACGGACCCTGCAAGCCCCGACAACGAACGCCCGAAGACACCGCCATGCTCGCCACCGCCATCCTCGTGTTCCGCGAAGTGCTCGAAGCCGCGCTGATCATCAGCATCGTGTGCGCGGCGACGCGCGGACTGGTCGGACGCGGGCGCTGGGTGGCGACCGGCGTCGCGCTGGGCGTCGCCGGCGCGGTGCTGGTGGCGCTGGGCGCCGGCCGCATCGCCGAGGCTGCCGAGGGCATGGGCCAGGAACTGCTCAACGCCGCCGTGCTGTCGGCGGCGGTGCTGATGCTGGCCTGGCACGCGGTCTGGATGTCGCGCCACGGTCGCGAACTGGCGCTGCAGATGAAGTCGGTCGGCGCCGCGGTGGTCGCGGGCTCGCGCCCGATCAAGGCGCTGATGTTCGTGGTGGCGCTGGCAGTGCTGCGCGAAGGCTCGGAAGTGGTGCTGTTCCTGTTCGGCATGGGCGCTGGCGGCTCCAGCGCCGGTGCGATGGCCGCCGGTGGCGCCGTCGGCCTGGTCGCGGGGGCGACGGTCGGCGTCGGACTGTATTACGGCCTGCTCGGCATCCCGATCCGGCATTTCTTCACCGCCACCAACTGGATGGTGCTGCTGCTGGCCGCGGGCCTGGCCTCGCAGGCCGCCCGCTACCTGGTCCAGGCCGACCTGCTGCCGGCGTTCGGCCAGCAGGTCTGGGACACCTCGTGGCTGCTGTCCAACCAGTCCCTGTTCGGGCAGACCCTGCACACCCTCATCGGCTACGACGCGCGCCCTTCCGGGATGCAGCTGCTGTTCTACGCCACCACCGCCTTGCTCATCCTGATTGGAATGAAAACATGGGGAACCACCCGAGCCATGCCCGCTCCTGCCAACGCCACGGTCGTCGACGGCACGCCGTCCGCATAGCGCTTGCCGCGCTGGCGCTGGCCGCGCCCGTCCTCGCGCTTCCGCTGCCGGCGCACGCCGGCCCCGCATCCAAGGTCTACCTGCCCAAGGTCGAGCATCGCGAACTCGAGTTCGAGGTGCGTGGCGGCTGGGAGGACTTCAAAGGCACCGACGACGGCGACGGCCAGCAGTACGTGTTCGACGTCGGTTACGGCGTCACCCCCTGGTGGTTCACCGAAGTCTCGGTCAGCTACTCCAGCGCGCCCGGCGAGGGCGGCCGGGTCGAGGAGTACAAGTCCGAGAACATCTTCCTGCTGACCGAGCCGGGCAAGTACTGGCTGGATGTCGGATTGATCGCAGAAGTCGTGCGCAACCGCGCCGAGGGCCTCAACGAGATCGAGTTCGGGCCGCTGCTGCAGAAGCAGGTCGGGCGCGAACAGTTCAACCTCAACTTCGAGTTCTCGCGCGAGCTGGTCGACGGCGCCAGGACCGAGCTGGGCTATGCCTGGCAGTGGAAGCACCGCGGCAACCCCAAGCTCGAATTCGGCCTGCAGGGCTTCGGCGACCTCGGTCCGACCGACCAGCTGGGGCAGACCCATGAGTTCAAGCTCGGTCCGGCGCTGTTCGGCACGGCGCGCCTAGCGTCGGGGCACAAGCTCAAGTACGACGGCGCGGTGCTGGTCGGCGCCACCTCCGGCGCGCCCGATACCACGGTGCGCTTCCAGCTGGAATACGAACTGCCGCTGTAGCTGGAACGCGGCGCAGGCGGCCTCAAGCCGTCCGTACCACGGCGCCGGACGCTACATCCGGAACACGCCGAACCGGGTCGGCTCGATCGGTGCGTTCAGGGACGCGGACAGGCCCAGTCCCAGCACGCGGCGGGTGTCGGCCGGGTCGATGATGCCGTCGTCCCACAGCCGCGCGGTGGCGTACCAGGGGCTGCCCTGGGATTCGTACTGTTCGCGCAGCGGCGCCTTGAACGCCTCTTCCTCGGCGTCCGACCAGCTGCCGCCCTTGGCCTCGATGCCGTCGCGCCTGACCGTCGCCAGCACGCTGGCGGCCTGCTCGCCGCCCATCACCGAGATGCGTGCGTTCGGCCACATCCACAGGAAGCGCGCGCCGTAGGCGCGGCCGCACATGGCGTAGTTGCCGGCGCCGAAGCTGCCGCCGATCACCACCGTGAATTTCGGCACGTTCGAGCAGGCCACCGCGGTGACCATCTTGGCGCCGTCCTTGGCGATCCCGGCGTTCTCGTATTTCCTGCCGACCATGAAGCCGGTGATGTTCTGCAGGAACACCAGCGGGATCCCGCGCTGGTTGCACAGCTCGATGAAGTGCGCGCCCTTGAGGGCGGACTCGGAGAACAGGATGCCGTTGTTGGCGACGATGCCGACCGGATAGCCGTGCAGGTGCGCGAAGCCGGTCACCAGGGTCTTGCCGTAGCGCGCCTTGAATTCCTGGAACTCGCTGCCGTCGACCAGCCGCGCGACCACCTCGCGGATGTCGAACGGGCGGCGGGTGTCCTGCGGCACGATGCCGTACATTTCCTCGGCGGCGTACAGCGGTTCCTGCGGCTCGCGTACCGCCACCGGCAGGGCCTTCCTGCGGTTGAGGTTGCCGACCAGGCGGCGCGCGATCTGCAGCGCGTCGCGATCGTCCTCGGCGAGATGGTCGGCCACGCCCGAGACGGAGGTGTGCACGTCGGCGCCGCCGAGCGCCTCGGCATCGACCACTTCGCCGGTCGCGGCCTTTACCAGCGGCGGTCCGCCGAGGAAGATCGTGCCCTGCTCCTTGACGATGATGCTTTCGTCGCTCATCGCCGGCACGTAGGCGCCGCCCGCGGTGCACGAGCCCATGACCACGGCGATCTGCGGGATGTTCTCCGCCGACAGCCGCGCCTGGTTGTAGAAGATGCGGCCGAAGTGCTCGCGGTCGGGGAACACCTCGTCCTGCAGCGGCAGGAAGGCGCCGCCGGAATCGACCAGGTAGATGCAGGGCAGGTTGTTCTCGCGCGCGATTTCCTGCGCGCGCAGGTGCTTCTTCACCGTGACCGGGAAGTACGTGCCGCCCTTGACGGTGGCATCGTTGGCGACCACCACCACTTCCTGCCCCAGCACGCGGCCGATGCCGCAGACCATGCCGGCGGCCGGCGCGGCGTCGTCGTACATGCCTTCCGCGGCGAGCGGTGAGATCTCCAGGAACGGGGAGCCCGGGTCGAGCAGGGCGGTGATGCGGTCGCGCACCAGCAGCTTGCCGCGTCCGGTGTGGCGGTCGCGCGCCTTCTGGCCGCCACCCCCGGCCGCGCGGGCAAGGCGGGCATCGAGCTCCTGCGCCAGCGCGCGGTGGTAGCTGGCGTTGTCGCGGAACTCCTGCGAGCGCGGATCAAGCTGTGAACGGATGGCAGGCATGCGTGGGTGGCGGGCGGGCGGGGTAGGGTGAAAGGAAGCATACAGACCCTGCCGCCCGCAAACAGGAAGACCCGCCGCGGCGGGTCTTCCCGGGAACCGGTGCAACCGGCTTAGTGCTTGTCGGCGTCCTGCGCCGCGGCAGCGGCGTCGGCAGCCGCTGCGTCGGCGGCGGCTGCCGCGGCATTGGCGGCAGATTCGGTATGGGCGGCGACCTCGCCTGCGGCTTCACCGGTCGCGGCGGCGGCGGCTTCCGCGCCTTGCTGGACGGCATCGCCGGCCGCGGCTGCCGCATCGCTGGCGGCGGTTGACGCTTCGGCGGCCTGCTGCTGTGCTTCCGGGGTTTCGTTCTTGCAGGCGGACAGCGCGAGCACGCTGGCGGCAACGAGGACAAGGAACCTGGTGTTCATGGGTGTCTCCTGGATTCGGGTTGGGATTCCGGGTGGGGATCCATGCATGGATCATGCAAGCAGTGCGTGCAACGCAAAAGGAAAAGGCCGCTGGCGAACCGGCGGCCTTTCCTGTTTCATCCGGCGCGTGGCCGGACCGGGCTGGCTTAGTTGCCGGCCGGCTTGGCTTCTTCGGCAGCGTCCTTGGCCTGGTCGGCCATGTCGGCAGCCTTGTCGGCGGTGTCCGCGGCAGCGTCGGCAGCGTCGCTGGTAGCAGCGGCAGCGGCGTCACTAGCGGCGTCGCCAGCCATCGAAGCAGCGTCGGCGGCGGTGTCGGCAGCCTGCTGGGCGGTGTCGGCCATTGCGTCGCCAGCAGCGGCAGCCTGGTCGGCGGCGGTCTGGGCGTCGGCGGCAGCGTCGGCGGCGTCGGCGGCCGAATTCTCAGCCTGCTTCTGGTTGCTGCAAGCGGCCAGGGCAAAGCCCAGGGCCAGGGCAAGCAGCGCCTTGTTGATCGTCATGTCTGTCTTCCTCGTCGTTGATATTTGGCAACGCGCAATTGCGCGCCGCTAACATGATGACAAGCCGTTTTCGCCTGTCAAGCGTTTGAACGATTTTTTTACACGGGCAGGGTTCATTTTCAGGCGAGCTGTACGGCAATCGCGGTGGCCTCGCCGCCGCCAATGCAAAGGGAGGCGACGCCACGCTTGCCGCCGCTCGCCTTCAGGGCGCTGATCAGGGTCACCACCAAGCGGGCGCCGCTGGCGCCGATCGGGTGGCCCAGGGCGCAGGCGCCGCCGCGGACGTTGAGCCTGTCGTGCGCGATGCCCAGGTCCCGCATCGGCGCCATGGCCACCGGCGCGAAGGCTTCGTTGACCTCGAACAGGTCGACGTCGCCGACCTTCCAGCCGGCCTTGTCGAGCACGTTGGAAATCGCTTTCACCGGGGCAGTGGTGAACCATTCCGGCGCCTGCGAATGGGTGGCATGGGCGACGATCCGCGCCAGCGGCTCGAGCCCGCGCCGCTTCGCCTCGTCGGCCGACATCACCACGGTCGCCGCGGCGCCGTCGGAGATCTTGGACGAGGACGCGGCGGTGAGGATGCCGTCCTTGCCGAAGGCCGGGCGCAGGCCGGGGATCTTGCCGGTGTCGATCTTGCCCGGCTCCTCGTCGCTGTCGACCACCACCTCGCCCTTGCGGGTCTTGACCGTGACCGGGACGATCTCGTCGCCGAAGCCGCCGTCGGCCTGGGCCTGCTGCGCGCGGCGCGCGCTCTCGGCCGAATAGGCATCGACTTCCTCGCGGCTGAACCCGTACTTGGCGCAGGTCGCGTCGCCGAACACGCCCATCGCCTTGCCGTCGTAGGGATTGACCAGGCCGTCCCAGGCCATGTGGTCGAGCATCTCGGCCGGGCCGAAGCGGTGGCCGGTGCGCGAACCGTTGAGCAGGTGCGGGGCATTGGTCATCGACTCCATGCCGCCGGCCACGACCACGCTGGCGGAGCCGGCCTTGATCAGGTCGTGCGCGAGCATGATCGCCTTCATGCCCGAGCCGCAGACCTTGTTGATGGTGGTGCAACCGGCGGCATCCGGGATGCCGGCGGCATGCGAGGCCTGCCTGGCCGGCGCCTGGCCCAGGCCCGCGGGCAGCACGCAGCCCATGAGCACCTCGTCGACCTGGTCCGGCGCGAGGCCGGCGTGGTCGAGCGCGCCGCGGATCGCGGCGGCGCCGAGGGTCGGCGTCGGGACGCCGGTGAACTGGCCGAGGAAGGAACCGATGGCGGTGCGCTTGGCACCGACGATGACGATGTCGGACATGGGGGACTCCGGTTGGGCGGCGCGCGGCCGCTATGGCCCGATTATCGCGCCGGATGCTGCATTGCGGCAAACGCTGGCCCGGGAGGCCGCCGCGGCGGCCCTGTCAGGCGTTGCCCAGGAACAATTCGCGCCCGATCAGCATGCGCCGGATCTCGTTGGTGCCGGCGCCGATGGTGTACAGCTTGGCGTCGCGCAGGATGCGCCCGGTCGGGTATTCGTTGATGTAGCCGTTGCCGCCCAGCGCCTGGATGCCTTCCAGCGCGACCTGCACCGCGGCTTCCGAGGCGTGCAGCAGGCAGCCGGCGGGATCGACGCGCGAACGATGGCCGGCGTCGAAGTCGCGCGCGACCTGGTAGGCGAACGCGCGGCTGGACTGCAGCGCGGTGTACATGTCGGCGATCTTGGCCTGCATGACGCCGAAGGTGCCGATCGCGGCATCGAACTGCCTGCGCTCGCGCACGTAGGGCAGGGCGGCGTCGAGCGCGGCCTGCATCAGGCCCAGCGGCCCGCCGGTCAGCACCAGGCGTTCGCTGTCGAGGCCGGCCATCAGCACCTCGACCCCGTGGTCGACCTTGCCCAGCACGTTCGCGGCCGGGATCTCGCAGTCCTCGAACACCAGTTCGCAGGTGTTGGAGCCGCGCATGCCGAGCTTGTCGAGTTTCTGCGCGGTCGTGAACCCCTGCATCCCCTTCTCGACGATGAACGCGGTCATGCACCGGCTGCCGGCATCCTTGCCCGCGGTGCGCATGTAGACGACCAGCACGTCGGCCTCGGGGCCGTTGGTGATCCACATCTTGCTGCCGTTGGCGATCCATGTTTCGCCCCGCTTCTCCGCGCGGCAGGCCATCGAGCCGACCACGTCCGAGCCGGCGCCCGGTTCGCTCATCGCCAGCGCGCCTTTCCATTCCCCGCTGCACAGCTTCGGCAGGTACTTGCGCCGCTGCGCTTCGGTGCCGTTGATGTAGAGGTTGTTGACGCACAGGTTGGAGTGCGCGCCGTAGCTCAGGCCGACCGAGCCAGAGGTGCGCGAGATCTCCTCCATCGCCACCAGGTGGGCGAGGTAGCCCATGTCGCCGCCGCCGAATTCCTCGGGCACGGTCATGCCGAGCAGGCCCATGCCGCCCAGCCTGGGCCACAGGTCCTGCGGGAAGGCGTTGTCGCGGTCGATGCGTTCGGCGTGCGGCGCGATCTCGGCCTCCGCGAAGCGACGCACCGCGTCGCGCAGGGCATCGATCTCTTCGCCTAGTGGAAACGGTCGCATTGAATTCCTTGGCAGGTCAACAAAGGTCAGACTTTACCGCAGCCCCAGCCCCCTTTAGTAAAGGGGGCGCCGCGACAGCGGCGGGGATTCGGAGATACATGGCGCGGCCCGGAGTTTGCGCAGCAAATCCCGGGACCGAGCCAGGGCGCAGCCTGGATCAATGCCCGCGGACGCGTCCCTGGAAGCGCGGCGCCGCGCGACCCAGCGGCAGCTTGAGCCGGCCGATCGCCTCGATGCGCTCCTCGGCCAGGCGGTCGGCCGCCATGTAGGTGGGGATGCCGTCGCGTTCCGAGATCTCGTAGATGCGCGCCAGGTTGTGGTAGATCGTGCGCATCATCCGCATCGCGCGCTCGCGGTTGTAGCCGTCGATCTCCAGCGACACGTTCATCACGCCGCCGGCGTTGACCGCGTAGTCGGGCGCGTACAGGATGCCGCGTTTCTCGACCTCGTCGCCGATGGCATTGGTCGCCAGCTGGTTGTTGGCCGCGCCGCAGATGACCTTGGCTTTCAGTCGCGGCAGGGTCTGTTCGTTGACGGTGCCGCCCAGCGCGCACGGCGAATAGACGTCGGCGTTGACGTCGTAGATCTCGTCCGAACCCACCGCCTCGGCGCCGTATTCGCTCACGGCCTTGTCGACCAGGGTCTTGTTGATGTCGGTGACGAAGATCTTGGCGCCGCGTTCCTTGAGCAGCTTGACGAACTCCATCCCGACGTGGCCCAGGCCCTGCACGGCGTAGGAATATTTGCCGACCTCCTCGTCGCCGAACTTGCGGTTGAGCGTCGCCATCAGGCCCTGCAGGGTGCCGTAGGCGGTGAACGGCGACGGGTCGCCGGAGCCGCCGTGGACCTGGTGCACGCCGGTGACGTACTGGGTCTCGCGGAACACGAATTCCATGTCGTTGACGTCGATGCCGACGTCCTCGGCGGTGATGTAGCGCCCGCCCAGCGATTCGACGAACTGGCCGAAGGCGCGGAACAGCGCCTCGGACTTGTCGGTGGACGGATCGCCGATGATCACCGCCTTGCCGCCGCCGATGTTGAGCCCGGCGACCGCGTTCTTGTAGGTCATGCCGCGCGACAGGCGCAGCACGTCGTTGAGCGCGTCGTCCTCGGTCTTGTACGGCCACATGCGGGTGCCGCCCAGCGCCGGGCCCAGTACGGTGTTGTGGATCGCGATGATGGCCTTCAGGCCGGCGTCCTTGTTGTGGCAGAACACGACCTGCTCGTGGCCGAAGGTGTCGAGTTGTTCGAAGATCATCGGGATGCTCCGTGGGAAGGCAGCCGCCGCATGGCGCGGATCCGCGGGCGCGGGACGCCGTCGATGTGCTGGCGGGTGGTTGGGATGGCGCTGGCTGGCGGCCGGGCATGCGCCCGACCGCCGGGAACCGGCCATTTTACGCGACTGGCCGGGAAAAGCCCGTACATCGCTGTATGGACGCCGATCCGGGTTCGCCCGGCGGCGGCCCGGGGCTAGAGCTGCGATTCGATCGGCAGCCAGCCCAGGACCCTGGCCATGGCGCGCTGCGTCCAGGTGGTGTCGGGCTCGTGGTCGATCGCCCTGGGCGGGTCGCTGGCGCGATCCAGCCAGCGCAGCTCGCCTTCGGGATCGTGGTAGGCCCAGTAGCTGAGTTTCGGGCCGGCCAGGAACAGGTACTCGTCCTTCAGCGCCGCGGCGATCGCGCGATCGTCGAACAGCACGCCCATCTCGGTGTTCAGGTAGGCCGAACGCGGGTCGAGGTTGAACGAGCCGATGAAACCCCGCCGGTCATCGACCACGTAGGCCTTGGTGTGCAGGCTGGCGCCGCTGCTGCCGAACAGCCCGGGGCCGCTGCCTCGGCTTCCCTGCGCCGGCGACCTGGCGTGCGCGCGCAGTTCGTACAGTTTCACCCCGCCTTCGAGCAGGCGGTCGCGATAACCGGCGTAGCCCGAATGCACCGCGGGCACGTCGTTGGCGGCCAGCGAGTTGGTGATCACGCCGATGAAGGCCTTGCGCTGGGCGACCAGCCCGGCCAGCCTGCGGGTGACGGTGTCGCCGGGCACGAAGTAAGGCGAGATCAGCAGCGCCTTGTGCCGGGTGCCCCTCACGTCCTGGGCGATGCGCGTCAACAGCCAGTCGCTGCGATCCTCCTCGTCCTTCCATTTCAGCGGCGGGTCGGAGACGACCTCGATCCGGTCGCTCCAGAACGGCGTGAGCGCCTGCGAAAAGTAACCGCGGACCGTCTGCGAGTTGTCCATGCGCTGCAGGTAGCGCTTGGCGGCAGTTCCCTGGCCCTCCTGCCGGATGCGCGCGACGAAGGCCTGCATCTTGTCGCCCGAGCCGTCGATGAGGGCCGACACCGGCACCACCGCGTCGCTGTTCCAGAAGTCGTCGAAGATCGCGCTGCCCTGCGCGACCTTCGGCCCGAACAGCAGCACGTCGAGGTCGTGGAAGTTGGTTTCGGTCGAGGCGTCGAAATATTCCTCGCCGATGTTGCGGCCGCCGAACACCGCGACCCGGCCGTCGACGATCCAGGCCTTGTTGTGCATGCGGTGGTTGAGGCTGTACAGGCGCTGCACCATCTCGCCCACGCGGAAGATCCCGCTGCGGTTGCGGAACGGGTTGTACAGGCGGATATCGATGTTGGGGTGCACGTCCAGGCTCAGCAGGCCGGTGTCCTTGCCGGCGGCGTTCATGTCGTCGAGCAGGATGCGCACGCGCACGCCGCGCTCGGCGGCATCGAAGGCTTCCTTGGCCAGCAGGTGGCCGGTCAGGTCGTCGTGCCAGATGTAGTACTGCAGGTCGAGGCTGCGCCCGGCCTGGCGCGCCGACAGCGCGCGCGCGGCGAAGGCATCGAGGCCGTCGGGGACCAGCAGCACCCCGGTCTTGCCGCCGTGCTTGCGCACCAGCGGCACCACTTCACGGTCCAGCGCCGTCTGCGCGTCGTCCAGCGGCAGGGTATGGCCCGGCGCGCCGACCGCCGCCGGCGTGAAGTGGTCGGCCAGCAGCCAGCCGCTGAGCAGCATCAGCACCAGCGTGAACAGTCCCCACGCAACGATGCGCTTGAATCGGCTCATGTACTTGCCCGTTCCCCCTGAGTTTGGGCCGAGTATCGGGGTAGTGGCGCGGTGCGGCAAGCCGGCCTGCGGCACGGGTCGCGGTTTCCGCGAAAGGCAGGGTGCATGCTCGGGGCGTTGCGGCGTTCGCGTGTCCGCGCCGGCGGCAGCTCGGCGTTGGCTTGACCGGAACTGGAGGAAACCCGATGGCCAGGAAGAAGAAATCGCCCCCGGCGCCCGCGCCGCAGTCGCCCGGACAGGCGCAGCGCCTGCTCGACGCGCGTCCCGACACCGCGGACTTCCGCGACCGCATGTTCGAACCGACCCTGGTCGACGTGCCGACCCACGTGCCGCTGTCGCGGCACATGGCGCTGAAGGTGCCAGTGCTCGACCAGGGCGACGAGGGCGCCTGCACCGCGTTCGGCCTGGCCACCGTCGCGCATACCCTGCTGCGCACGCGCGTCTCCGGCGCCGTCACCACCCAGGTCAGCACGCGCATGTTCTACGACATGGCGCGGCGCTACGACGAATGGCGCGGCGAAAGCTATTCCGGATCGAGCTGCCGCGGCGCGATGAAGGGCTGGCACAAGCACGGCGTGTGCTCGGAAAAAGCCTGGCCGTACACGCCCGGCGCGCAGCTCGAACCGTATACCGCCGCGCGCGCCAGGGACGCGCAGCGCAACCCGCTGGGCGCGTACTTCCGGGTCAACCACAAGGACCTGGTGGCGATGCACGTGGCCTTCGCCGAAGTCGGCGTGCTGTACGCCTCGAGCGCGGTGCACGAAGGCTGGATGAAGCCGGCGGCGCACGGCAGGATCGCCTGGAAGCAGCAGCCGGCCGTCGGCTACCACGCCTACGCCATCGTCGCGTTCGACGACGACGGCTTCTGGATCCAGAACTCCTGGGGCCCCGGCTGGGGCGACCGCGGCTGCGGCCGCGTCGACTACGACGAATGGCTCGATCGCGGCACCGACGTCTGGGTGGCGCGGCTGGCGGTGCCGGTGCACCTGCAGCGCGCGCAGTCCGCAGCGGTCAGCAACTCCTCGATCGGCCGGCAGTCGGTCGGCTATTCGCAGGCCGACCTGCGCCCGCACGTCATCGGCATCGGCAACAACGGCCTGCTGCGCGACAGCGGCCGCTTCGGCGCCACCGCCGACGACGTCCGCAACATCGTGCGCAAGGACATGCGCGCGATCACCAAAAGCTGGAAGAAGAAGCGCATCCTGCTCTACGCCCACGGCGGCCTGGTGCCCGAGGAGGCCGCGATCCAGCGCGTGGCCGATTTCCGCGACGCGATGCTGCAGCAGGAGATCTACCCGCTGTGCTTCGTGTGGAAGTCGGATTTCTGGACCACCCTGGGCAACATCCTCAAGGACGCCGCGCGCCCGCGCAGCGAAGGCCTGATCGAGAAGGCCAAGGACCTGCTGCTCGACCGCCTCGACGACACCCTGGAACCGCTGGCGCGCGCGATCGGCGGCAGGGCGCTGTGGGACGAGATGAAGGAGAACGCGCTGCTCGCCACCACCGCGGTCAGGCGCGCCGGCGACGGCCGGCTGGTCGAAAGCGGCGGCGCGGCGCAGGTCGCGCGCCTGCTGCACGAGTGGACGCAGCAGGATGCAAGCGTCGAACTGCATGTCGCCGGCCACAGCGCCGGTTCGATCCTGATGGCGCCGCTGGTGCAATTGCTGACGACGAAAGGGCAGGTGGCCGGCGGGCCGGCGCAGGGCATGCTCGGCATGGGTGCGAAGCTGGCCAGCCTCAACCTGTGGGCGCCGGCGATCACCATGGAGATGTTCCTGATGAGCTACGTGCCGGCGCTGGAAGCCGGCGCCATCGATCGCGCCTGCCTGTTCACCCTCACCGACAAGGCCGAACAGGACGACAACTGCGCGCGCGTCTACAACAAGTCGCTGCTGTACCTGGTCGCGCATGCGTTCGAGCAGCAGGCGCGCAGCTGGATCGACCGCCGGCTGAGCCAGGGCACGCCGATCGCCGGCATGGCGCGCTTCATCGAGGCCAGGACGGTCGCCGACCAGGCCTTCGGTTTCGAGCGCGTGCATCAGCTGCTCAAGCGCGGGCGGCTGGACTGGGTGCAGTCGCCCAACGCCGTGCCGCCGGGCGCGATCGACGCCGCGCGCTCGAGCAGCCACGGCGGCTTCGACGACGACCGCGCCACGCTCGAGGCCACCATCGCCCGCATCCTCGGCAAGCCCGGCATCCAGGCCGGGTTCGACTTCCATCGTTCCGCGTCCGGCCTGCAGGATCGCCGCGACGCGCTGCGGCGCGCCATCGAAGCCTGACCCAACCACAGCCCTGTAGGAGCGCACCCGGGCGCGACAGGCTTTACCCGCATACCCTGTCGCGCCCGGGCGCGCTCCTACAAAGGCAAAACCGGTAGCGCCCGGGTGCGCTCCTACAGAGGCAAGGCCATTTGCCTGCGGGCGACGTGCCTGCCCGGACGGCCCGTGCACACCCCCGCGCTACAATCGCAGGATCGATGATCCAGCATTGGAACGCCCCATGAGCACGCCAGCCGCCAACGCCGTCGAAGGCCAGGCCGTCGAAGGCCAGGCCCCCGAGCGCCAGCCCGCCACCACGCCGCTGCGCTTCGTCACCGCCGCCAGCCTGTTCGACGGGCACGACGCCGCCATCAACATCATGCGCCGGCTGATCCAGTCGCAGGGCGCCGAAGTCATCCACCTGGGCCACAACCGCTCGGTGGAGGACGTGGTGCGCGCCGCGCTGCAGGAAGACGCCGACGGCATCGCGCTGTCGTCCTACCAGGGCGGCCACGTCGAATACCTCAAGTACATGGTCGACATGCTCGCCGAGCGCGGCGCCGGCCACATCAAGGTGTTCGCCGGCGGCGGCGGCACCATCACGCCAGAAGAGATCAGGGAACTCGAAGCCTACGGCGTCGAGCGCATCTACCACCCCAACGACGGCATGAAGATGGGGCTGGTGGAAATGATCGAGGACGTGGTCAGGCGCGCCGCCGACGCGCGCGACGCCGGCGCAAGGAGAGCGGCTGCCGGCGAACCCGCCATCGACGACGAGATCGCCATCGGCCGGGTCATGTCCGCGCTCGAGGACGGCAGCTACTCCGACGCCGAACTGTCCAGGCTGCGCAAGCAGTGGCAGCTCGCCGGCGGCAAGACCCCGGTGATCGGCATCACCGGCACCGGCGGCGCCGGCAAGTCCTCGGTCACCGACGAACTGCTCAACCGCTTCCTGCACAGCTTCCCGCAGATGCGCATCGCCGTGATCTCGGTCGACCCCACCCGCCGCCGCACCGGCGGCGCGCTGCTCGGCGACCGCATCCGCATGAACTCGCTGCGCAGCCACCGCGTCTACATGCGCTCGATGGCCACCCGCCGCCAGCACGTCGCCACCAACGCCGTGCTCAAGGACTGCATCGCCTTCCTCAAGGGCCTGGGCTACGACCTGGTGATCGTCGAGACCGCCGGCATCGGCCAGAGCGATTCGGAGATCGTCGACCTGGTCGACTTCCCGATGTACGTCATGACCAGCGACTACGGCGCCGCCAGCCAGCTGGAGAAGATCGACATGATCGACTTCGCCGAGCTGATCGTGCTCAACAAGTACGACCGCCGCGGCGCCGAGGACGCCCTGCGCGACATCCGCAAGCAGTGGAAGCGCAACCGCGTCGCCTTCAAGACCCCCGACGAAGACGTGCCGGTCTATCCCACCATCGCCAGCCAGTTCAACGACCCCGGCATCAGCTGGATGTTCGTCAACCTCTGCCGCCTGCTGCGCGAGAAGCTGCACCTGGGCAGCGACGCCCCTGTAGGAGCGGCGGAAGCCGCGACCCCCGCATCCAAAGGCAAGAGCGTCGCGGCTTCCGCCGCTCCCACAAAAGCGCGGGGCAGGGCGCTCATCGACTGGAAGCCCAACCTCGACACCACCCTCAAGGAACCCCGCGCCACCGTCCTGATCCCCGGCGCCCGCGTCCGCTACCTGGCCGAGATCGCCGAGCAGGGCCGCCGCATCAACGCCGACATCGACAAGCAGGCCGAAGCCGCCGACCGCGCGCAGTCCTTCTGGCAGGCGCTGTCCGAACTCGAAGACCCCAAGCTCCCCAAGCAGCTCGACCTCTACGACGCCGCCGACATCGCCCCTGTAGGAGCGGCGGAAGCCGCGACCCCCACATCCGGAGGCAAAAGCGTCGCGGCTTCCGCCGCTCCCACAAGGGCGGGGAGCGCACCCGACCGCACCCTGCTCACCCTCCGCCAGCGCTACAACGACGCCATCCAGGCCCTGTCCACCGACTCGCTGAAACTCCTGCGCGAATGGCCCGCGCGCCTGAAGTCGATCACCGACGACGTCACCGAATACGAAGTCCGCGGCAAGGCGATCAAAGTCGAGAACTACCGCGAGTCGCTCAGCCACCAGAAGGTGCCCAAGATCGCCGCCCCCAGCTACAAGTCCTGGGGCGAGCTGCTGACCTTCCTTGGCAAGGAAAACCTCCCCGGCAGCTACCCCTACACCGGCGGCGTCTACCCCTACCGCCGCACCGGCGAGGACCCGATCCGCATGTTCGCCGGCGAGGGCACGCCCGAGCGCACCAACCGCCGCTTCCATTACCTGTCCGTCGGCCAGCCCGCAGCGCGCCTGTCCACCGCCTTCGACTCCGTCACCCTGTACGGCGAAGACCCGGCGCCGCGCCCGGACATCTACGGCAAGATCGGCAACTCCGGCGTCAACATCCCCACCCTGGACGATATGAAGAAGCTGTACTCCGGCTTCGACCTGTGCGCGCCCACCACCAGCGTGTCGATGACCATCAACGGCCCAGCGCCGATGATCCTGGCGATGTTCATGAACACCGCCATCGACCAGCAGGTCGAGAAGTACCTCAAGGCCGACGACGCGCGCTGGAAGGCCGCCGAAAAGAAGCTGGACGAGCTGTTCAAGGGCCGCGAGCGTCCGCAATACCACGGCGACCTCCCGCCCACCAACGACGGCCTCGGCCTCGGCCTGCTCGGCGTCACCGGCGACCAGGTCGTCGACCAGGACACCTACGACCGCATCAAGGCCGAAACCCTCAAGACCGTCCGCGGCACCGTCCAGGCCGACATCCTCAAGGAAGACCAGGCCCAGAACACCTGCATCTTCAGCACCGAGTTCGCGCTGCGGATGATGGGCGACATCCAGCAGTACTTCGTCGACCACAAGGTGCGCAACTTCTACTCGGTGTCGATCTCCGGCTACCACATCGCCGAAGCCGGGGCCAACCCGATCAGCCAGCTCGCCTTCACCCTGAGCAACGGCTTCACCATCGTCGAGTACTACCTCGCGCGCGGCATGGACATCGACGACTTCGCGCCCAACCTGTCGTTCTTCTTCTCAAACGGCATGGACCCGGAGTACACCGTCATCGGCCGCGTCGCCCGCCGCATCTGGGCGCGCGCCATGCGCGAGCGCTACGGCGCCTCAAGCCGCAGCCAGATGATGAAGTACCACATCCAGACCAGCGGCCGCTCGCTGCACGCGCAGGAGATCCAGTTCAACGACATCCGCACCAC
>SWCD01005309.1_pt1 | contig 25677 bp, 21 predicted proteins | sample 4693011 | NCBI WGS metagenome assembly SWCD01 (sample SAMN10267278, study PRJNA491770) | bioreactor metagenome | isolation source: DHS bioreactor inoculated with marine | place: Japan: Omine Ridge, Nankai Trough | reverse complement strand
CGTGGCGCTCGCTCCCAGCAGCATCTTCCAACTCCCCGGCGCGGGGCCGCGGGCGATGCGGACCCTCGGAGACATGGTCCGGCGCGTTCCGGGTTACGTGCTGGATGTCGGCTTGGACCCCGACGAGAACGTGGGCGTCGTCCGCGACCTGCTCGGCTCGGAGGCGCCGGATGCCATCTGAGGCGCCTCTCGTCAGCGTCATCATCCCCGCCTTCAACTGCGCGGAGTTCCTCCCGGAGGCGGTTGCGAGCGTCAGGAGACAGGGTCGCGACGACATCGAGATCATCGTCGTGGACGACGGATCGACCGACGGGACGGCCTCCGTCGCGCGGTCCCTCGGGAAGGACATCCGCGTGATCGGTCGGGAGAACGGAGGGCCGGCGGCGGCCCGGAACACCGGCATCGCCGGGGCGAGCGGCGACGTGATCGCCTTCCTCGACGCGGACGACCTCTGGCCCGACGGGAGCCTGGCCACCCGGCTGGCACGCCTGGCCTCGGATCCACCGGTGGACGTCGTCCTGGGGCAGACGCAGGTGAAGGTCCGCCGCAAGAACGGGGCGACCGGCTTCGAGCCGTTCGGCGAGCCCTGGCACTGCCCCCTGGTCGGCTGCGGCGCGTACCTGCGCCGCGCACTGGACGCCGTGGGACTTTTCGACGAGACTCTCGACCAGAGTGAGGATCTCGACTGGTTCCTCCGCATGCGGGAGTTCAAGGTGCCGACCGCGCGCATCGAGGACGTGACCGTCTTCTACCGACTGCACGATACCAACCTGACGCGGGGCGCGGGCCCCAAGGCACGGAATCTCCTCCTCGCCGTCAAGCGGTCCCTGGACCGTCGCCGCGCGGGGTCCGGGACGGCCCGGAGTCTTCCGCCGGCCGAGGAGGCGCGTCCCGGCAGGCGCGCCCGGAAGGAGCCCCCCTCTGACTGATCCGAGAGTCAGCGTCGTCATCCCGGTCTTTCAGGGCGAGGCGTACCTCGGTGATGCGATCCGGAGCGTCCTTTCGCAGGGCTACTCCCCGCTCGAGATCATCGTCGTGGACGATGGCTCGACGGACGACTCGGCCCGGATCGCGACCGGCTTCGAGGAGGTGGTGGTCCTGCACCAGGAGAACGCCGGCCCCGCCGCCGCCCGGAACCGGGGCATCGCCGCGGCCACAGGCTCGCACTTCGCCTTCATCGACAGCGACGACCTCTGGACGCCCGGGAAGCTCGCGCACCAGGTCGGACACCTGCGGGATCACCCCGAGGACATCCTGACGATCGGCATGTTCCGCTACTTCACGGAGCCCGGTCGGGAGGTCCCCGGGAGCTTCAACCGTGACCTGCTGGGGCGCGATCTGGTCGGTCGACTCCTGAGCACCCTGGTCGCGCGCCGCGAGGCCTTCGAGAGGATCGGCGGGTTCGACCCCGCGCTCCGGACGGGTGAGGACGTGGACTGGTTCGCCCGGGCGAAGGACCTCGGTGTTCCGACAGCGGTTCTTCCGCACGTCCTCCTCGAGAAGCGGGTCCACGACCGGAACACCTCCGCGGACGCCGCCAACACGGCGCGGCTGCTCGAAGTGCTCGGGCGGTCGATCCGTCGCAAGCGGGAGAGCCCGGGGAAGGAGGGGAGCGATCGCTGACCCGACCGTGAGCGTCATCATCCCGGTCTTCAACGGAGAGCTCTACCTCGCCGAGGCAATCGGGAGCGTCCTTCGCCAGACCCGTCCGCCCGACGAGGTCGTCGTCGTCGATGACGGCTCCACCGACGGCAGCGCCGCCCTGGCCGAGGGCTTTGCCGGTGTGCGCTGCGTCTCCCAGGAGAACCAGGGCCAGCCCGCCGCCCTGAACAGAGGCGTCGAGGAGACCCGGGGGAGCCTCCTCGCGTTCCTCGACGCCGACGATGTCTGGGTCCCGGAGAAGCTGGCCCTTCAACTTCTGGCGCTCGGGGAGGATCCCCGGCTCGACATGGTTTTCGGCCACGCGGAGCAGTTCGTCGATCCCGGCGCGCCGGAGGCGGTCGTCCCGCGTCTCGAGGCCGGGCGGACCGTAATGCCCGCGCATCTGCCCAGCGCCCTGCTCGTTCGCCGCGAGGCCTTCGAGCGCGTCGGGGGGTTCCGTTCGCGGTGGACCGTGGGGAACGTCGTGGATTGGTATGCGCGCGCAACCGAGGCGGGGCTGAACCAGCGGATGCTCGAGACCGTCGTCTACCGGCGGAGGCTTCATGGGAGGAACATCGGCATCACGGCGAGCGGCAGCCGAAGCGACTACCTCGCCGTCGTGAGGGCCGCGCTCGAGCGGCGCCGCGCCCTTTCTGCGGACTGTCCCGACGACGACTCGAGTCGGGCTGATCCCGGAGGCGTTTGATCGTGGCCGCGCTCCGCATTGCAGGTCCCCCGTTCCTGAGACGCTATCTCGGCTTCTGCTCCTCTCCAAAGCGGCTGGCACTGATCAGTGTCGCGTCCGCGGTCATCCAGTCCCTGGCGCTCCTCGGTGTCCCACTCTACGTCCGGCACGTCTTCGGCGAGGTGCTTCCCCGGCGTGAAGTCTGGCCCCTGGTCGTGGCCGGACTGGTCATCCTCCTCCTGTACGTGGTCAAGATCGTGGCCTTCTTCCGCGCGAGGGTGGCCGTGCTCACCATCACGAAGCGGGCCACCACGAGAATGCGCGAGGCTCTGCTCGACAGGGTCTACGCGCTCTCACGCGGCTTCTTTCACCAAGCGGACCGCGGGCATCTGCACAACACCCTCGTCCAGGACACCGAGCGCGCGGACGTCATGGTCAACGCGCTGGCGGCCGAGGTGCTGCCGGCGGTGCTCAGCTCGATCCTGCTGACCGCCGCGCTGGTCGTCATCAACTGGCAACTCCTCCTGATCCTCGTGGTGATCATCGCGCCGGTCAGCCTCCTGCTCCGAGCCACCCTGGTGCCCGCGGTCCGCCGACGGATCGACCGCTTCCATCGGGACTTCGAGGGGTTCAGTCGGGGGATCTACCGCGTCCTGGAGATCATGGACCTGACTCGGCTCCAGTCGGCCGAGAGGTTCGAGGTCGCGCGCCAGCGGGAGCGGATGGAAGACTTCCGGCGAACGAGCCAGGCGGTGGTCGTGGCCGATGCCCGCTACCGGGCCGCGCAGCAGACGGTCATGGCCGCAGGCGGAGTCCTGATCCTCATCATCGGCGGGGCGTTCGTGTCGGAGTCCGCTCTCGCCACAGGCGACCTGGTCGCTTTCTACGTCGCCGTGGTCACCCTGCGCAACGCCGTGACCCTCATCGTGTCGCGATACTCGCAGATCATGGAGGGGAGCGCGGCAATGGGGCACATCGCCGAGCTTCTGAGGACGTCCGACCTCCGGCCCTACGAGGGCTCGGCGCCGGTTCCGGCCGCGAGGTCGATAAGCCTCCGGGGGATCCGCTTCGGATACGGTGGGAAGGACCTGTTCCGGGGCCTCGACCTCGAGATCGAACCCGGGCGCACGATCGCGATCACCGGCCCGAACGGGTGCGGCAAGACATCGCTCCTCTACCTGATCCTCGGGTTGTACCGACCGCGCGAGGGCGAGGTGCTCGTCGACGGCCGGCCGCTCGCCGAGCTCGACCTCGTGGAGTACCGACGCCGACTGGGAGTGATCGCCCAGGACCCCGTGCTGTTCGCGGGAACCATCCTCGACAACCTGACCTATGGCTGCCCCGGCGCGAACGAGGAGACGGTGCTTCGGGCCGCGCGGCGGGCCGGCGCAGAGGACTTCGTGAAGCGGCTCCCCGAGGGGTTCGAGACCCACATCGGCGAGAGCGGGGTCTTCCTGAGCGGGGGAGAGCGCCAGCGGATCGCCGTCGCCCGGGCCCTTGTCAGACAGCCTGAGATCCTGATCCTCGACGAGCCGACGAACCACCTGGACCAGGCGGTCGTCGGACATCTCCTCGAAGAGGTCACGGCATTGCCGGAGCGTCCGGCGGTAGTGCTCATCAGCCACGACGAGCAGGTCGTCCGGAAGGCGGAGCGCGTTTTCGTGCTGAGCAGCGGCCTCCTCGAGGAGTCCTGAGAAATGGGCGCGCCCTTCAGACTCCTCTGCACGGAGAACTGGCCGACGAAGCCGCAACGACTGCTGCTTCGGGCTGCGCTTCGCGACGGGGAAGAGGCGCGGAGAGCCTGGAGCGACTGGCGGGCCGACCACGACCTTCAGGCCCTCGATCACCCGTCCTTCTACGTGCTGCCCACCCTTTTCAAGAACCTCCGGAGGCTGGGGGTCGAGAGCCCCGATCTTCAGACGCTCCGCAGCACGACCCGGTACGCGTGGTGCAAGAACCAGCTGGCCGTCCGCAGCATTCTGGAAGTCATCCGCCTGCTCGAGGGCGCCGGGATCCGGACCATCCTCCTCAAGGGCGCGCCGCTCACCCTGTTCTACTACCGTGATTTCGACACGCGCCTGATGAACGACATAGACCTGCTCATCAGCGAGGAGGACCTGCCCGCCGCAGCGAAACTCCTCCAGGACTCCGAGTGGCGCCCGAGCTGGCCTCTTCCACCCGATGATCTGATTCCCTTCATGCACTCGCAGGTCTACACGCATTCCCGGTGGCTGGAGCTCGACCTGCACTGGCGACCCTTCACGATCGACTGTCCGCTTCAGGCGGAGGAGAGCTTCCGGAGCCGGGTCCTCGAACGCGACGTCCACGGCCAGCAGGTCCGCATGCCGGATCCCACGGACCTGCTGCTCATGACGTGCTTCCACAGCCGCAAAGGCGACGTCTACAACCACGGCTCGTGCCGATGGGTCCTCGACGCCGTGCGGTTGCTCGAGGGCGCGGATCCCCCGATCGACTGGGGCGCGCTGGTGGAGCGCGCGCAGGATCTCGGTCTGCTTCCCGCCGTCCGCGATGCACTGACCTTCCTGCGGCAGGAGTTCGGCGCGGACGTGCCGGACGCCGTGCTCGAGCGGGCGTGGGCCGTTCCCACCACGCCCGAGGAGCGCAGGCGATACGAGTGGATCGTGGCGAAGTTTCACCTGGGCGCGCTGAGCCTTCGCTGGAGGCTCGCCTACAACTGGGCGCTCTTCGCCGGCGTGCGGCGAAGGAACGGACAGCGCGCCGGAATTCTCGGCTTCGTCCGGCACCTGATGACCTTCCACCACTGGTACCATGGGCTGCGCCACCGGTGGCACGCGCCGTTCGCGGCGCTGGCCCGGGCGCTTTCCCGGTGGGCTTCGGTCAACGACGGAGGCCACGAGCCGGTAGGCCCTCCCCTGGGCTAGCCCTTGATCGGGTCAGGAGGTAGCGTGCAGGCCACACTCGAGTCCATCACCCGTGCAATCGACGAGTTGCTCGCGAACGGCCGCCAGACCGGCGACGATGGGCAGGTGGTGAACATCGGCGAGGTTGCGGTGTCCGGCGAGGCCGGTCGTGTCCTCGAGGAAGCGGCGCGCGTTCTCGCCCCGGCGACCTGCCTGGAGATCGGCTGTGCCAGCGCCATGTCCACCCTGCACATCTGCCGGGGACGCCTGCGGGCGGGGGCGGTCCCGGAGAAATCCATGCACGTAGTGGACCCGTGGCAGACGAAACTCTGGAAGAACGTCGGTCGCCGGGCCCTTGCTCGGGCGGGGTTGATGGAAGAGACGGTTGTGCTCCACGAGGCGACGGCCCACGCCACTCTGCCGCGCCTCCTCGAGGATCGGCCGCGAATGCAGCTTGTCTTCATCGACGGCTGGCACACGTTGGACCACACCATGGTCGAGGCGTTCTACTCCGACCGGATGCTCGACGTCGGCGGAGTCATGGCCTTCCACGACCTCTGGATGCCCGGCCTCCAGGCCTTCGCCTGCTTCTGGTGCGCGAACCGCGCCTACGAGCCGGTGACGCTTCACGACGGAGCGCTGACGACAATGCCGGCCGCCAACGCCCGACCGCATCTCGGCGATCCGGAGAAGGCGTTCCCCGGCTTCACCGAGAGCCTGGCCCCGTACGTGGACGAGAGCGTGCTCCTCCTCCGGAAGACGCACGTGGACCTCCGGAAGTGGGACTACTTCCGGCCGTTCTGGGGGATGCACGAGTGAGGCGGGCTCCTGTGACCAGGCTGCGAGGGTTCGCCGTCGCCCTGGTGCTGCTGGCCTCCCTCGGGCTCTACGCGACGTACTTCAACCGCTACACCGCCCCCAACTCGGACTACTTCGCCTTCCGACAGCTCGCTGAGAGCTACCAGCAGTTCGCGCCCCCTTCGGACTACAAGCGCCTGCCGGCCTTCCCCGTCCTCCTGGCTCTCGGCTCCCCCCTCGCGCGGCACGCCGCCGATCCGTTCCTCCTGACGGGCCAGGTACTGAACCTCCTCCTCTCGGTCGCGGGACTGTTCCTTCTCTACCGGCTGCTCGCCCGGTTCCTCCCCCGGACCGCGATCCTCCCCCTGCTGCTCTTCGCGCTCAGCTCGCAGACCGTCTGGTGCACCTCGCAGCCGCTTCTCGAGCCCCTCCTGCTGCTGACGATCGTGGGCACCTTCGCCCTGCTCTTCCGGGGGAGCCGCTGGGCGTACCTGGTCGCGGCGATCGGGAGCCTGACGCGGTACGAGGCCGCCGTGCTGATCCCGATCGTCTTCTTCGTGGATCTCTCGCGGGGAGGTTCGATCCGGTGGGCCGTTGCGCGCGGGGCCGTCTCCTCCCTGGGCATCTCCGTGTGGATGGCGTTGAGCATCTCGGCGTCCGCCATGGTGAACCCCTACGTGGAGAGGATTATCGCCCGCGGGTCCACGGGGATCGGGTTCCTGAAGGCCGGCGTGGGCGTGTTGCTGGACCCGGTTCTGAGCGGCTACGGCGGCGTCTCCGATCTGCCGGCAGGCGGACTGATCGGTCTGAAGGTCGCGGGCGCCGCGACCCTGGCGGGCCTCCTGGCGGTCGGCGCGGTCTCGCTCTTTGGCGAGCGACGGCGGGCATGCACCGCGCTCCTCACGTTCCTCGGGGCCTACACGCTCATCCACGTCGTGTTCCCCCTCCCGAAGCCCCACTATCTCTATCCCGTGACATGGATCGTCTGGCTCTTCGTCTTCCGGGGCGTCGAAGCGATCCTCTCCCGCTGGGTTCGGCCCGCGGCCCCGCGTCCTCTCCTCCTCGGCGCGCTCGTGCTGCTCCTCCTCGCCGGGCTCGGCCCCGGGGCGTGGGCGCTGGCCGGCCCCGTCCGAACCCTCCTGCTCGGCGCGCTTTGCATAGCCCTCGTCCTCTGGGCGGCGGGCGCCCCCCTCCGCGGGGGGGCTTTCCCGGTCATCCTCGTCCTGGTGGGCGTCCTTCTCGCACGGGGGGGAATCTGCGCCGCCCAGAATCTCATGGACCTGCCCTGGATCCGGTACAACCGGGCCCAGGACCGGGCGACCGGCGAGTGGTTGCACCATGTGGCTCGCCCGGGGGACCGGATTCTCTCCCTGCGGCCGAGCATCGTCTCGTACTTCGCCCGCCTCCCCGACGAGTACTTCGTCCCGGTGCGGACGTTGGCCGAGGGGAGTCGGGAAGACTTCTTCCGGCAGATCCACGAGCGTGAGATCACGTACGCGGTCTGGGACAATCAGTACGCGGGCCGCGAGGAGGAGTTCCGTGGCCGGATGTACAAGGTCGGCATCCTCCGCCACCTTGAGGAGCCGGATCCGTCCGGGGTCCTGACCCTGGTGCACGAGGTGGCGATCTCGCGCTGGAGAGCGCGGATCTACCGCGTGGCGCGGTGAGCGGCCGCGACGGCGTGGGCATCACTTCGGGCCCGCGCGGTCCAGATCGTCGAGGAAGGGCAGTTCCTCCCGGCCGAAGCGGGTCATCCTGCGGATCGTCGCCCGGTTCCCCGCCGCGTCCACATCCGGGTTCGCGAAGGACCAGACGACCTCGCCCGACCGCGTGACCTCGAAGACGTAGCCGGTGTTCGACTCCGTGATCAGCGTGTTGCCGTTGGGCAGCCTCTGGCAGCTGCCCCGGGTCTTTGAGAAGAAGGACTCGCCGGGGGCATACTGCCACACGATCCGGAACGCCCGGGGGTCCAGTTCCAGGACGCGGGACTCCCGGAAACCGTTGTCGAACACCAGGATGTTCCCGTTCTCGAGGAGCGTGGGGTGGTGCTGCTTGATCAGGTTGGAGGGGCCCCAGGCCCAGATGCAGCGGAGCGTCTTCCCGTCGACGATCAGGATCGTGTTGATCGTCCGGCAGGACAGCAGGAGGTTGCCCCTGGCCAGCGCGGGCCACCGGTCCTCCTGGGACCCGTCGAACACCTCCACGTGGTTCGTATGCAGGATGTCCAGTGGGTCTCCGGACTGATCGGCCTCCGGGAGCCGCTGCTGGGAGACGTCGCACAACAGGAATTCCCACGGCGTGCCCTCGATCATCTCGAGGATCGGGTGGGTCCGGAGCACGGCACCCTCCGGCGAGAGCACCGTGACCTGGTCGATCAGCACGTCGCCGCCCTCCCGGACGCGATCGAGCTTCGTCGGGACACGGGTCAGGATGTAGATGTTCCCGTCCGGGCCGATCTCGATGTCGTGGTGGACCTGGGCCTCATAGGACCAGAGTACGTTGGAGTCCCGGTCGAGGCAGAGCAGCCGGCGATTCTCCTCCATCGCCAGGATCTTCCCGTCCGGGTACACCTCGACATGCTTCCACTCCTCGGAGGGGGCGTTCCAACGGTGCAGGATCTCGCCGCGGTTATCGATCAGGAGCGCCTCGCTCTGCCCCAGGGAGCAGTAGAGGTTCACGCCTTCAGAGGCCTCGTCTTCCCGATAGAGGAGAACGCCGGTCTGTTCGTACTCCGGGTCGTAGGTCCGGGTGACGTAGGGGAGGCCCCGGAGGTCGTTGCGCTCGCCTGTCCGCTCCCAGAAGACCTTCCGCATCTGGAAGAGCCCGAACGGAAACAGGTGGTTCCGGTGACTGAAGTACCCCCAGAGGAACCCGCCCGCGAGACAGCAGACGCACAACAGGCAGACCCTCCGCCAGGGTCGCGGCTTCGTTCCGGCTCTCGGCATGGTGTGCCTCCCGTGTGCCGCGCCGCATTGCATCGGCGCCAGGCACGAGTCAACAACCGTCGCTACGTTCCGCCCGCGCTGCTCCAGGGTTCTTTTCCGGCGCCCGGCACTCCATGCTCCCGGACCGCTCGAAGGCCTGATCCAGGGGCAGCTTCTTCTCGCGGGACACCTGGCGCTCGGCAAGCCCGCGGATGATCCGCTTGGCGAAATAGTTCAGGACGATGCCGAGCCGCTCACCCGCGGTGCGCGCCGTCCGCCACCGTTCCCGCCGCCGTGCCCACCGTTGCTCGCGTGTCTCGTTCAACCAGAGCGCCTCGTCCGCGCGCCCGGCCAGCAGGTGGGCGTACTCTTCCCGGAACTGCCGCTCCGCTCGGACGTACCTGCGCTCGACACGAAGGAGTTCAAACCATCGGGCGGGACAGAAGTCGACGATCGCGGACGGCTCGATCGTCCACCGGGTCGGCCCCAGAAGGACGGAGATCCAGCCGTCTTCGTGAATGACGTCCCGCGGCATCCCGTCGTAGCCGTGTTCGCCGAGCTCCGCCCTGAGCGCGACCCGATCGACGATGTAGAGGCGTCCCACGATGCCACCGTGGTCCGGTGATGGCGGATTCAGGATCCGCGTCAGGTAGTCGCAATCCTTCGTTTCCGGCCGACTGAGGGCTCCGACCGCCACGGGCCGGTCCGCCGCGCCTATCCTCGAGACCAGCGCGTCGAGCGCATTCTCCGCGAGGGTCACGTCGGCATCGGCGAAGACGACGAGGTTGTTTCGGGCCTCGTCGAGGAGTCTGTTCCACGCGTTCGGTTTGCCCCGAACCTCCGTCACCAGAAGCCGGACCGGCCGCCTCTGCGCGAACTCCCGGACGACGTCCTCCGTGCCGTCGGTGCAACCGTTCGCCAGGACAATGACCTCCAGGTCGCCGCCGTAAGCCTGGGCGAAGACCGATTCGAGCATTACGCGGATCCCACGCGCCTCGTTGCACGCGGGGATGCAGATCGAGAGCGACTCATCCGGGGGCGTCCTGGCCGCGCCTCTCTCGTCACTCATCGGGTTCTCCGGAACCGAACAAGGATCAGGACGGGGTAGACGGCGCCCACGACCACCGACATCCGGACCGCCCACTCCGCGCCACCGAGACCCGCGGCCACGGCGAACAGGACCAGGGAGACGGCCGTCCAGGGAACGTAGACCTCGAGGAACAGCCGGGCATAGGAGGTCCTGAGCGCCAGCCACCAGAGGAGCAGAATAGGCGTGATGAACACGGTGCCGGCGGCGAGCATCCAGTGGATCCACCCGCTCATCGTCGCGATCTCCTCGGGCGTCCAGCGGCCATGGGAGAGCAGCCGAAGGATGACCGGGAGGCAAAGGGCGATGGCCACGGCGATCAGGAGCGTCCCCAGACCGACCAGCAAGGTGATCCGGAGTACGAACCGGCGCTCCTCCCTTGGCCGGGGCACGTCCTTCCGCCCGAGCCAGACGGTGAAGAGACTCATCGCCGCCATCGGGACCGCGGTGGCGAGATTCGCCACCTTGAGGGCTGCGCCGTACAGCCCCAGCACGCGCGCCGGGAGACCGAACAGCCCCAGGAAGAACAGGTCCATCGTCCGTATCCAGACGTTGAGGGTCTGCGAGAGATGTTGCCAGAGGGTGAAGGTCAGGAGGGTCCGCGAAAGCGTCTCCCGAATCGGGGGAGCACCGTGGCCGCTCAGGCCCGCCGCAGATGCGCCCTGTGACCGGAGCACGGCCACGCTGCACCGCCAGGCGAGGAATGCACAAACGGTTGCGGAGAGCGCCGCGACCGCGGCGAGCGGGGCCAACTCCGTGCCGGCGATCACCGAAACGAGGATGGTGCCGCCCAGAAGAGTCGTCTTCTGGATGATGGTCAGCACGTTCAACGTCCTGAGCCGAAGCTCCAATCGGAGGAACTCACGGTCGGGGCCGCCGATCTGCGGGCCGAGGGCGATGAAGTACGCCCAGAGGACCGCCGCGATGCGGCTCGAGAAGGCGGCCCGGCCGGGAATGACGCCGGCGAGGAGCAGGCCGGCGACGATCGCGACCACCACCTTGGCCCAGGCGAACAGGCGCAGCGCCCGGAGGCTTCCGGCCACGTGGTCGGGACCCGCTCTCTTCCAACCGGCCAGGTCGCGGTAGACCGAACCCTCGGGACAAAGGAAGAGGAGAAGGGTCGGCGCCACCCAGGCCTGGGCCAGGACCAACTCGGAGAAGATCTCCGGCTGGAGCACCCAGATCAGCACCAGTCCCGTCAGGGCGTCCGTGGCCCGGGTGATTCCCTGCTCCAGCGTGTTCCAGAAGGCGTGGTGGAGCCAGGGCCTCTTCATCCCGGCCGGCTCCCCCCTTCTGAGAAGCCGTGCTCCCGAAGGGCCCGGAGCAGCACGGCCGCGAGTTCGTCCCGGAACCGGGCCTCCGAGAAGGTGAGGGCGTGCGCCCGGATCCGCTCGGGGTCCCACCGGGTCCGGTCGGCCGCGAGGAGCGCATCCTTGAGCGCGGGCGCCTCCTGGCGGTCGAAGAAGACGCCGGTCTCACCCTCGACCACGGTCTCGGTCGCGCCGCCTCCCCGGAAGGCGACGACGGGGCGTCCGCACGCCTGGGCCTCGACCACGGAGATCCCGAAGTCCTCCAGGCCGGGGAGAATGAACGTGCGACAGCGCTGCATGCGACGAAGGACTTCCTCGTCCTTGACGGCGCCGAGAAACGTGACGTTGTCCGGAGCGATCCTCTTGAGTCGCTTGTCCTCCGGCCCGTCGCCGATGATCACCAGCCGGCGGGGAAGGCCCCGATAGGCGGAAACGGCGAGGTCGATGCGCTTGTAGGCCACCAGACGGCTCACGATGAGGTCGTAGTCTCCCGGCCCCTGCATCGAGGGGCGGAACCGCTCCGTCCGCACCGGCGGATGGACCACCTCCGCGTCGCGGCGATAGGTGCTCGAAATCCTCTTCGCCACGAAGTGCGAGTTCGCGATGAATCGGTCCACCCTCTGCGCCGCGCTGAAGTCATAGAGCCGAATGTAGTGGAGGAAGAGCCTCATCAGGGCACCCTGAATTCGCCCCGGTCGGGCGGCTTCGAGGTAGTCCTGGTAGAGATCCCAGGCGTACCGCATCGGAGTGTGGCAGTAGCACACGTGCAGCGCGTGCGAAGGCTTGAGGAGCCCCTTCACGCAGGCGGAATCACTCGAGAGGATCAGGTCGTAGCCCCGCAGGTCGAACTGCTCCACGGCGAGGGGGAACAGCGGCAGCAGTTTCTTGTAGTGGCGGACGCCACCGGGGAGGCGCTGGATGAAGGAGGTCCCGATCCGGTGCTTCGCGATCGGACCCTCGAGATTCCGGCGGTTCACCATGAGACAGAAGAGGTCCGCCTGCGGGAACATGCCGCAGACCGCCTCGACCACCCGTTCTCCGCCCGCCATGGACCAGATCCAGTCGTGAACGATCGCCACCCGGAGAGGCTCGTAGTCCTTCATGTCAGGACTCCACCGAGGCCCTGCCGAAGAGGTCGAGCAGGTATCCGTAGACGATGAAATAGAGGAGCCCCATCGGGGCGAGCCAGAGGAACGGGATCGCGACGAAGGAGAAGATCGAAAGCACGGCCCAGGCCGCGAGCGTCTTGTCGCGAGCGGACAGCCGGTTGAACCGGAAGACGTGGAGCGTGGGAACCAGGAGCACGACGAGCAGAGCGACCGCCGCGAGCCAGCCCGTGTTTCGCCCCAGAAAAGTGAAGACCGACTCCGAGTGGACGATGTGTCCGGCGGACAGGCGGAGGGGGGCCGCATCGACCTCACGCATGAGGACGGCCCGGAGGTGCGTCTTCGAGGACAGGCTCTCGTTCGTCCAACGAATTGCGGCAGGAAGGAACAGGATCGCGGTGGTGAGAGCGCACCCGGTCAGCGCGACGCGGATCGTGCCACCCAGGAATTGCCTCTTCACACGCGCCCGCCACGCCTCCGCGAGCAGGAAACCGCCCCCCGACAGCAAGAGGATCACGAGGCTCGTTCGCGACCAACTGGCCGCGATGGCGAGGAGCGCCGGCGCCACCAGCAGGATCTTCCGACCCAGCGGAAGTTTCGCGTAGAGCACCCACGTCACGACGAACGCGAGGAACAGCCCGAACGAGTTGGGGTCGTCCCACAGGCTCCCGAACCGGACATTCTGGGTGAGGATCTGATCCCGGCTCGTGGACCACGCGAGCGCCGGGGGACGGTGGATCACCAGGTATAGGGTGATCTGGATTGCATTCACGAGGAGAAGCAGAACGTAGAACTTGAGGAGGTGGCGGAAGACGAAGGAAACCATGTACCGCAGGTCAGCGGCCGAGGTGACGGCAAGGAGGAGAGAGTAGATCGCTACGCCCTTCACCGTCGGGATGGCCTTCGCTCCAAACCCGATCAGGACCCCGGAGAAACAGACCAGAATCGCTCCCGCGGCGGTGATGTGTCGCCGGTTCAGGAGCAGACGCCCGTGGCCGATCTTGAGGAGCACGATCGCGAAGAGAAGAAGCAGAAGGGCAACGTCGTCGGCAGCCCTGAGCACCGTAGGGGTGTTCTCGTAAGCCAACGAGGTCATGGCGCTGTTGTATTGAAGCGGGTACCTGAAGGAGTAGTAGAAGGCGTTGAGGACGAGGATTGCGGCCAGGAGCGGTTGGTGCGGTTCGCGGGGAACCGAGAGGGAGGGCACACCGGGATTCCCGTTCGGGACGTCTCGCGGAGATGCCATCTCACCTACCGTGGGTCGTAGTCTCCTTCGGGGGCGGCTGCGACTGCCTGATGGCGGAACCAACCACCGGAGCACTCTAGTGTCCCGGGACCTGAGTTCAAACTACATTCGAGGGCCGCTGCATCGCGCCCCGCTGCGTTGCTCGTCTGTTGAAACCAGCAAGGTTGCGCCCTCCTCGCGCCCTCCTCGCGCCTTCATGGGGCACGCGCATCGGCGCTCTCGGTGTGACGCCGAACTCGGGCCCCGGGACACGAGCATTCCGTTCCAGCCGCGGGAAGCAAATGCGAGGGAAGGGTGCCGCGGGTGGACCCTGCTCGCTCGGGTCCGGGGCATGTGCCGCTCCGGCAGCCCCTCGCCCTCGGCGGCAGAGTGGCCCGCGGTTTCCGCGGTCCGGCAGGGGGTGATGCCGTAGGATCCGGGGAGCTTGATCATCTCGCACAAACACCGCCTCCTGTTCATCCGGATCGGAAAGACCGGAACGCACTCGCTCGAGAGTGCCCTCTCCGGCTACGGGGAGTCCCTCCCCCTCTCCGCCGCGGAGTTCGCACTCTTCAGCAAGCACATCCCGGCGATCCACGCGTGGGAGCGGGTGGCGTCCAGGATCTGGTCCGGCTACTTCAAGTTCACGTTCGTCCGGAACCCGTGGGACTTGGTGATTTCGAACCTCGCCTTCAACCGGGTGAAGCTTCCTTTCAAGACGCCCTTCGATCCTGACCGGAAGATCACGGTCGAGCAGGTGCTCGAACTCAGGGCGTTCTGGCTGGAGCGCTTCCACCGCGGGATCACCTGGCAGGAGACCATCACCCAGCGGGGCAAGATCACGGACCGGGAGGGGCGCATCCTCGTCGACTTCGTGGGGAAGGTGGAGCGGATGCAGGACGACTTCGATGAGATCTGCCGGCGGACGGGCCTCCCTCCCTCCCGGCTGCCGCACCTGAACCGGTCGCAGCGGCGTCCCTATCGCTTCTACTTCGACGACGACACACGCGACCTGGTCGGGGATCTCTATCGGGAGGACATCGAGGCGTTCAACTATCGATTCTGAGCCGCCCCGTTCGGATCAGTTCGCCGATCGCGATCCCCTGCTCGCCGGCAACCGAGTAGAGCAGGTGGAGCCGGCCGCCATCCTCGAAGATCGCGGGATCGCGGAGTTGGTTCACCGGCCCCTCGACAGGGCCGGGCCGGGAGGACGCGAGCGGCAGACCGGCGCCCTCCCAGCGCTCTTCCGGCGCGAGCACCAGCTTCGGGACCGACGGAACCAGGCCGCCACGCCCCCGCGAGAGGTCGATCGTCGAGACGAGGATGGACTCGGGGCAATCGCCGATCCTCGAATGGAACAAGTGAAGGATGTCGCCCTCGAGCCGGAGCGCGGCGTGCCTCATGTCGGGAAGGATGCGCCGAACCCGGCGGAACCCCCCGTCGGGACGACGCGAGCGGAGGATCGCGCCCGACTTGTTCCCGATCTTCGCGACCGCGTAGTAGGAATCCCGATGTCTGATGACGCGGAAGTAGAACGGTCCGAGCGGCTTTGGTCCGCACTGGAAGGAAAGACCGTTCGAGGAGGTCGCGAAGAACGTCTTCTGGGTGCGCCCGACTTCACCGTGGAAGTACATCCGCACGAGCTTCTGCTCCTCGTCCAAATGCACGTCCGGAGAGGCAATGTGGTCCTTCGCAGGCGTCTGGTCGAGGGAGAGGACACCCCCGGGGTGAACCGTCCAGGGGCCGTCGAGCGAGTTCGACCAGGCCATCCGTACGGTCCGCCCCTTGTGGTGGGCAAAGTACAGGTAGTATCTTCCGAGCCTTCCGGGGAGCCATTCCGGCGCGGCGACCAGGGACGGGCCGCAAATGCTGGTCGCGTCCTCTCCCGAGAGGCCGGGCAGGCCGGGCCGGATGATCGGGTTCTGGGGAAGTCGTCTGACCAGATACATCGGAATCCACGAGGTCGTGAGGAGATGGCCAAAGCGGAGTGTACCGCATGAGCGGGAGCCGGAGCGTGAACGATGTAGAGGTCTGCGTCGTCGCCCTCAGGCGCTCCGGTCATCACGCCGTGCTGAACTGGATCGCGGAGCAGTTGCCCGGCCCTTCCTTCCACCTGAACAACCTGAAGGTCGGCGAGAGTCCGCTCACCACGTGCACCAAGCGCCTGGAGCACTCCGGCCGCGCCGAAGAGGCCTCCCGACTCGTCGCCAGGATGAAGGAAGGGGGGCAGCCGAGGCCGCTTCTCCTTACGAACTACGAGGACTGCGATCTGCGACAGGTGTTCTCCCGTGAGGAGCAGGGCCGTCGCGAGATCGACCTCGGTGTGAGCCGAAGGCGCGTGATTGTCCTCCTGCTCCGGGATCACTACAACCTGTTCGCCAGCCGCCTGAAGCGCGTCCGCCTGGGCTCGAACGAGCCGCGAGAAAATCTCCAGAACGCCCTCCTGGCCCGGCGGCTCTACGTGCAATACGCAAGGGAGTTCCTGGGAGAAACCCGGCATCTGGGCGAGGAGACCGTGGCGATCTCCTTCAACCGATGGTTCGTAGACGAGGACTACCGCCGGTCCATCTCGGCCCGGCTCGGTGGTGTCTACGCCGAGAGCACTCTGGGGGTGCTGGCCATGGAGGGCGCGGGCAGTTCGTTCGACGGAACCCGCTTCCGCGACCGGGCCCAGGAGATGGACGTCCTGGGTCGCTGGCGTGAGCTCGAAAGCAGCCACTTCTTTCACTCCATCGTCAACCAGAGGAGGCTCCGGCGGTACACGGACCGGATCTTCGGGCCGATGGGGTATCCTCACGGCCGGATCCACAGAGACCTCGTGGGCGGATTCGCCGGTCTCTTCTACCCGATCCTCGACCGGTTCGTCCGGCGGATGGCGCGACATGGACTCTCTGCCTGAGGCTCCCGACGGAGAGGGGCTCCCGAAAGAGGTCGGGACGGAGACCGACCTCTCGGGGCGGTTCGCCGGCGGCGGGCTGGTGACCCTCACCGCCCAAGGCGCCAAGTTCATGATCCTCCTGGGCTCAACGGCCGTTCTCGCGAGGGTCCTTACGCGGGAGGACTTCGGCTACGTCGCGGGTGTCCTCGCGGTCATCGGCTTCGCGGACCGCTTCAAGGACCTCGGGCTCTCCATGTCCACGGTCCAGGCGAGTCGCATCTCCCACGCCCAGATCAGCACCCTGTTCTGGATCAACGCCGGATTCGGCGCCCTCCTCACCCTCGGCATCGCGGTCGCCGCCCCCCTGGTTGCGTGGTTCTTCCGGGAGCCCGACCTCGCCAACCTCACCCGCGCCATGGCCTTCACCGTCCTGTTCGGCGCGCTGTCGGTCCAGCACGAGGCGCTGCTGCGGCGGGGAATGCGATTCACTGCTCTCGCCGGCATCGAGGTCGCGGCCCTGTTCGCCGGAGCCACCGCGGCGATCATCGCGGCCATCTCGGGGGCGGGATACTGGTCGCTGGCGATCATGCAACTGATCATTCCCGCGGTCATTGCCGTCGGCGCATGGAGTCTCTGTCCCTGGCGCCCGACCGGGCCGTCGAGAGCTTCGGGCATCCGGCCGATGCTCGGCTACGGGGCGTACCTGAGCGCCAAGGGCGTCGTCCAGTTCATGGCGAGGGCCCTGGACCGGCTCCTGGTCGGCCGAGTCTGCGGCGCGCAGGATCTCGGGCTCTACAGCAAGGCCTACAAGCTTCTGCTCCTGCCCGCACAGCAACTGAACATCCCCCTCACCGGCGTCGCCGTACCCGTTCTGAGCCGCGCGCGGGACAATCCGGATCTCTACCGGAAGCTCTACCGCGAGACACTCCGCATCCCGGTCCTCCTCGGGATGCCCTTGGTGGTTTTTCTGTTCGTGGCCGCCAGGGAGATCGTCCTCACGGTGCTCGGGCCGAATTGGACCGGCGCGGTCCCGATCTTCCGGGCACTCGCACCGGCAGCGTGGCTGGCAACCTTCACCATGGGCACGAACTGGGTCTACCTCTCGCTCGGGCGGACCAGACGGCAGTTCCAATGGACGATCGTCGCCTCCGGTGTCAACGTCATCGCGTTCCTCATCGGGATCTCGTGGGGAGCTGTGGGCGTAGCGCTGGCGTTCAGCATCGCGACGGCGGCGATTCGCCTGCCCACGATCCTCTATTGCTTCAAGGGGACGCCGCTCCGACTTGCTCACTTGCTGCAGGCCATCTGGCGACCGGCGGTCGCGTCGATGGCGGCGGGGGGACTGCTCGCGCTCCTGCACCCGCTGCCCGGACCGGACGCGCACCTCGCGATCCGCCTCGCGCTGGCCTCTCTCCTGTTCGGCCCAGGGTACGTCCTTGCCCTGCTCCTCCTCCCGGGGGGAAGGATGATGCTCGCGGAGACGCTCGGCTCCATCCGACGGATCGTCGCTGCTACCTCCGGGAAACACCGCCGAGGGTGAGACGGAGCCCCTCGTATATCTCGTAGTAGCGCAGGGCGAACGCCACGGCGGCGACCGAGAGCTTCTCCCGCGGAGTCCGCAGCACCGGATGACGCATGAGCCCGAGGGCATACGGGAGCGGAACGAGATGGTCGATGGCAGTCCGGTCGTCTTCCCACCGGACCGCCCGGCGTCGATGGATGTCTCGCGCTCCCCCGACAAGCCGCGCGACCCTCCTCATGAGACCCCTCAGCGAGGATTGCGCAGGGTGCCGCACGCGGGCCCGGTCGGCGTAGACGAGCCGGAATCCGCGGGCAACGGCTCGCTGGCACCACTCCACGTCGCCACTGGATTTCGCGATCTCGTCGAACCTGCCCACCTCCTCGAACACGGACCGGAAGGCGAAGAGGTTCGCGGTGGCGGCAAAGCCGCGGCGCTCCACGTACTCCCGCTGGCGAAGGTACGTGACCATTTCGTAGAGCTCCACCGCGGTCGGCCGAAGCCGGTCACGCGGGAAGATCTCGATTTTCCCCCCGACGAGGTGCGCCCCGGTGTCGTCGGTCAGCCGTGCGACGCCCATCTCGATCCAGTCCGGATGGGGCAGGCAGTCCGCGTCGCAAAACGCGACGATCTCTCCGCGGGCGTTCGAGATCCCGCGATTGCGGGCCGCGTAGGAACCCGGGAGGCTCTCCGAAAAGCCGCGGATCCTCTCGGAGTCGGTGAGCCAGGTCCGGACGGGCGGACTCGAGCCGTTGTCCACGACGACGACCTCGAAGCGGTCAGGGGGATAGCTCTGGTCATTCAATGCAGCGAGACAGGCCCTCAGCCGCGCCGGGTCGTTGTAGACCGGAACGATCACGGAGACGCGGGGGCTGGGTGCAGAGACCATTTTCCTTCCCGCCGAGCGCGGTCATCTCCCACTCTTCTTCGGGGGAGGCTCATCTTCGGAAACGAGGTGCGAGCGGTCAAGGGTGGACCGAAGGTTCGCGGAGTTGTTCGCCGCTTCGCGAATGTGGCATAGTGGGCGGCATCCCTATGAGTGAATTGGGCTCTCCATCATCGCGCCCCCCCCCGCGTCGCGTTTCTGGTGAACGCCTTCCCCTGCCGTAGCGAGACGTTCGTCTTGAACCAGCTCTCAGGCTTGAGAGATCGGGGGTTCGAGGTCGACGTCATCGCCCTGGAACCTCCGGAGAATGTGGCCGGCGACGCCGCGCCCGGGGTCCACTACCTGAACATCCCGCACGGCCGCGCCGCGCGGGCCTTGAAGGGCGTGGTTCAATTCGCCGTGCATTTCCTCCGCCACCCCTCCACCTTCACGCGCATCCTGGTCTGCCGCTTACTCGATCGAGCGACCCCGTTCGTCGATGCGACCCTCACCGCGGCGTTCCTCCTCCAACACGGGAAGAGTTACGATGCCCTGCATGCGCAATTGGGACACCTCGGTCCCCTCGCCGCCGTCCTGCATGTGACCGGCGTACACCGGGGCGCGGTCGTCGCGTCCTTCAGGGGATACGATCTATCGAACTACCTGCGGCAAAACGGCCCGCGGACGTTCGACCGGCTCTTCAGGGAGGGCGACCGCTTCCTTCCCGTCTGCGAGTACTTCGCCGAGCGGCTCAGGGGTCTCTCCTGCGATGCCCGGCGGATCGTCGTCCACCGGTCGGGCATCGATCTCACGAAGTTCCCGTTTGCTCCGCCGGCCTTCGATCCCGGCGGCCCGCTGCGTCTCGTCTCCGTGGGGCGCTTCGTCTCCAAGAAGGGCATGAGGTACGCCATCCGGGCCATGGCGTTGCTCCGAGACCGGAACATCACGCTCTCCATCGTGGGGTACGGCCCGCGTGAGGGCAAAATCACGTCGCTCGTCCAGCGGCTGGGCCTTGAGGACCGCGTCCTCCTCCTCGGCGAAAGAACCCACGAGGAGGTCCGGGAGCATCTCGCTCAGTCCCACGTTCTCATGGCGCTCAGCGTGACTTCAAGGGCGGGCGACCAGGAAGGCATCCCCAATGTGCTGAAGGAGGCCATGGCGACGGGGCTTCCGGTGATCGGGACGCGCCACTCCGGAATTCCGGAGCTGATCGAGGACGGGATATCGGGGTTCCTGGTCCCGGAGAGGGACGCGCCGGCCGTGGCCGACCGGATCCGCACCCTCGCGGATCATCCGGAACTGTGGAAGCCGATCACCGCGGCAGCCCGCAAGAAGATCGAGGAGGAGTACGACGGGACGGTCTTGAACAACGAACTCGCGGGGCTCTATCGGGATCTTCTTTACCGTCGGGAGGCCCGGTGACCAGGCGGCGTCCGGACATCGCGATCTTCCTCTTGTGGGTGGGACCCGGCGGGACGGAGACCACCCTGTGGAACCTGGCCCGGGGGTTCGTCGAGCGCGGGTATCGGGTCGACGTGGTCCTCGGCCACACCGGAGGCGGGCATGTACACCGAATCCCGGCGGGTCCCCGCATCGTGGACCTCAGGACGGAAGGCTACGCGCGGTCCACGATCCGCCTCGCGCTCTACCTTTTCCGGTCACGACCGCGGGTGCTGTTCTCGATGCTTCCCTTTCCGGCGATCCCCGCGATGCTCGCCGCGCTCCTGCTGCCGTTTCGCATCAGGGTCGCACTGCGGGTATGCAACAACCTCCCGATGCGCATCGAACACGAGTCCGGAAGCTTTTCGTTCAAAGTCCGCTTCCTGCTGCGGCACCTGCCCCGGTTCGCCTCCGCGGTGGTGGCCTGCTCACGAGGTGTCGCGGCCAACGCGGCTCCGGTGCTCGGCCTCGCGGAGCGGGATTTTACCGTCATAGGGAACCCGGTGATCGTCCCCGGCATGAGCCCGGCCAAAACCGCGCCGCTCGACTCGAAGATCGCCCGGTGGATCGACCGGGCCGGAGGCAGGATTATCCTCGGTGCCGGCCGGCTGTCCCCGCAGAAGAACTTCCCGATGCTGCTCCGCGCATTCCGGGAAGTACGGAAAAGCGTCGACGCCGCGCTGATCATCCTGGGCGAGGGGCCGGAGCGTCCCGCCCTCGAGCGTATCGTCCGCGAGGAGGGACTCGAAGACCACGTACTGCTCCCGGGGCGCGTCGAAAATCCCTTCGCGTACATGGCGCGGTGCCCGGTGTTCGCGCTTTCGTCCTCCTTTGAGGGATTCGCGAACGTGATCGTCGAGGCCATGGCCATGGGCGCGCAGATCGTCGCCACCGACTGTCCAAGCGGCCCCGCGGAAGTTCTCGACGGCGGGAAGTACGGTTTCCTCGTGCCGGTGGGCGATCATCGGGCAATGGCTCTCTCGATCCTCGCCGTATTGAGCGGCGAGAGGAGGGAGGCTCCAGACGAGTGGCTGCGGCGCTTCCATGCGGCCGACATCGTGCGGCGGTACCTCGATGTCTTCGGTCTGCCGGCGGCCCGGGAACCCGAGGGGGTCCGATGAGACCAGCGCTGATTTCCCGAGTCGTCTGGATCTTCGCTCTCCTCTTCGTTGCGAACTGCGCTTCGGCGCCGGACCGGGACCGGCCGGGCGCCCCCCCGCCGAGCCGGATCGAGCAGTTCGGCTACCCGCCGACCATCGATCTCGATCGAGTCCGCGAATTCGTCGACCAGGCCCCCACCGAACATCCGCGGTTGCTCGTCACGGGAGCGGACCTGGCCGCCCTGCGCTCGTCCCTCGATGCCGATCCCCTTCGCCGCTCCGTGGCCGGCGCCATCGTCCGCCAGGCGGAGCTCCTCCGTGACGTCCCCCCCATCACGCGCACCCTCAAGGGAGCGCGCCTGCTCGGTCAATCCCGCCTCTGCCTGATGCGGGTTCTCACACTCGCCATGGCCTATCACCTCACGGGGAACGTCAGGTTCGTCGAACGCTGCGAACAGGAGATGCTGGCCGCGAGCCGATTCACCGACTGGAATCCGAGCCACTTCCTCGATGTCGCGGAAATGACCTTCGCCCTGGCCATCGGCTACGACTGGCTCTACTCACGCCTCTCCGAACCCGGTCGATCCGAGATTCGTGCAGCGATCGTCGACAAGGGCGTCTCACTGCCGGTGAAAACCGCGCATCGGGGTTGGGTGAAGGCCCGCAACAACTGGGGACAGGTCTGCCACGGCGGTCTGGTGGCGGGCGCGCTGGCGATCATGGAGGACGAACCGGACCTGGCCGCGCGCACCGTCCACAGAGCAGTGCACAACGTGACCTGGTCCATGGCCGCCTATGCCCCCGCGGGCGGCTATCCGGAAGGGCCTTCCTACTGGGCGTACGGAACCAGCTACAACGTACTCCTGATCGGCATGCTGGAGTCCGCACTGGGAACTGACTTCGGACTGCTGAAGGCGCCCGGGTTCGAGCTGACGGGGCAGTATCCAAGTCTGGTCTTCGGGCCCTCGGGACTGTACTTCAACTACTCCGACGGGGGTGCCAGGCGAAGCGTCCAGCCGGCCCAGTTCTGGCTTGCCCGTCGCTTTCAGCGGCCCGACTGGCTGCTCGGTGAACGGGACCGACTGCAAAAATGCGTCTCGTCGCTGCTGCAAGGCGACGCGGTCTCGAACAGCAATCGATTCCTGCCTCTCACGCTGCTGTGGATGGGCGCGAGCAAGGTTGTTCCGGAAAGCCGCATGCCGCTCCACTGGAAGAGCCACGGACCGACTCCGATCACGGTCCATCGCAGCAGTTGGGTCGACCCCGATGCCACGTTCGTGGGCGTGAAGGGCGGGTCACCCGGCGCCAATCACGGGCACATGGACATCGGATCCTTCGTTCTCGACTGCGGGGGCCTGCGCTGGGCCGAGGATCTCGGTGCGGAGAGCTACCACCGCATTGAATCCCGGGGAATGAACCTGTGGAATCACGCGCAGGACTCGGACCGCTGGACGGTCTTCCGCCTGAGCAACGCGGGGCACAACACACTGGTCATCGACGGACAGCTGCAATGTGCGGACGGTCACGGGAGAATTGCCGACTTCTCCGACGACCCCGAGTTCCCACACTCGGTGGTCGACATGAGTTCCGTCTACGCCGGGCAGGCGAAATCGGTTCGTCGCGGCGTGGCTCTGCTGCCCACACGCGAGGTCTTGATCCAGGACGAGCTGACCGGCCTGAAGCCGGGTCGTCGCGTCCGCTGGGGCATGGTGACCCGTGGCGTGCCGGAGTCCGTCGGCGGGTCCACGGTCGAACTCGTACAGCCGGGGGCGCGGCTCCGGCTGGAAATCCTCTCCCCGAACGAGTGCACCTGGCGGCAGGTCGAAACGGCGGAGCCCGTAAACGAATGGGACTCGCCGAATCCCGGGACTCGTATGCTCGTCTTCGAAGCGATCGCGCCGAATTCCGGCAAGCTGACTCTCACCGTCCTCGCCACCCCGGGTCACTGCGCAAAGACACCGGGAGACAAGCTCGAATTGTGCCCGCTCGCCGCTTGGGCCCGGTAATCCGCGACTCGAGCCCCGGGACACTACCGGAGGCCGAGATCGGCGAGCCTGGTGCGAATCAACTCCGCGACGCGCGCGTGGGCGCGCGCGTCCGGGTGACCGTCACCGGGGATCAGGGAGTTCTCCCAGCCGGCCGGCGGATCGAGGGCGGTTTCGATCAAGTGCTCCACCGTGCCGCGGAACAGGGGGGCGCCTTCGCTCGACAACCGGTTCAGAGGGCCGCCCTGATCCCAGTGGACCACGAGGAACGGGACGTTTCTCGTTTCCGTGAACTCCTGCATGCGGCGAACGAGCGCCTTGGTGAGGGTCAGATCCGGAAGGGGGCCCTTGATCACCCAGGCGAATTCCAGGCTCTTGAGCACCCGGCTGTAGCCCCGATCGAGGAAGAGCTCGGGCCTCTCCTTTTCGTAGAGGCAACCATCCGGGTCCAGCGCGAACCGGGGCTTCCCACCCGGAAACCGGCTGAATCGGAACAGAAGCCGCGGATCCGAGACGCGGTTTCGGTGAACGTGGTCGGCGATGAATGTGTAGACGACCGCCCGCACCGGGAAGCGGTCGAAGTGACGTTCAAGCCGCAGGAGCGCCTGATCCGTACCGTAGCCCTGCACGCCGAGGTTCACGCACTGAAGGGGGGCGTCCGGCGCGTCGAGCCGCCCGACGAAGGTCTCCTCCCAGTTCAGGCCGTGACCCATGGTGTAGGAACCGCCGACGAACAGGATCGCCGGCTTCGTGCAATCCCGCCGGGTGCCTGAGCGCGCGGTTCGGAAACCCAGGTCGTCGATGTGCGTGGTGTACTCCTGCCGGGGCTCGCCGCAGTCCTGGACCACCGAGGCACTCGGTCGGTAGGCCCACCCGAGCTCGTCGTCGAAACGAACGAGGACGAAGTTCTCGCGCGGATCCAGTGGGTTGAACGGATAGTCGATGATGCGCAGGACGAGCTCGACGGCGCCGAGCGCCAGCAGGCCGGACAGTGTCACCGTCGTGGCGGCCAGCACGAGCCGCCTCCGGGTCGGGATCACCCGAAGCAGGATCGCACTTACTCTTGTCCGGGCGAAAAAGCAGAAGGCGGCGAGCACCCCCCACGTGCCGGCCAGGAGAAAAAAGGCCGGGCGGACGTTCCCGACCCGCCACTCGAGCGACACCACGCGGCCGGCAACGGTCGGCCACGAGAAGACCGCCAGCAGAAGGAGCAGAAGGGCCAACGCCGTGGCGGGTCGCCTGGAATTCAAGAGTTCCGAGTCCATCCGGTTCCAGTCTTCACACTCGCATCGCTCACTGCGGCTCGCCCGCGATCTCCCGGAGAAGACGCACGTACTCGCCCACCTGTCGATCGAGGGAGTGCTTCGCCTCGATCACCTTCCAGGCGGCAAGCCGGACCGCCGCAACCTCGGGGTCGGCCCGGTGGCGGGCCAGCCATTCGAGCAGGTCCGCGAGGCCGGACGCGTCGGCATGGGCGACGAGGTAACCGGTCTCACGGTTGCGGACGTACTCCCGCACTCCACCGCCATCGGAAGCGATGACGAGACAACCCCGCGACATGGCCTCCGCCACCACCATTCCGAACGGCTCCGGATCGACGGAGGTATGCACCAGGCAGTGCGCCCAATCCCATTTCGGATCGAGCGGAACGTGCCCCACGAACCGGACCCAATCGGAGAGCCCCTTCTCTTCGACGGACCGGTGCAGCCCGGCCTCGTATTCGACCTCTTCACGAGACCAGGGCCGGCCGGCGATCTCCACCTCGACGGGCAACGGACCCGGGGCTGCGCGCGCCTTCATCCGGTCGAGCGCCTCGATGAGCACATGAATGCCCTTCCACTCCGTGATTCGCCCGGCCGAGAGCACCCGGAGCGGCCCGGGCCCCGAGAGGCTCTCGGGTCGTGGGGCCGCTCCAAGCGGGACTCCGTTCAGAATCAGCCGTAGCCGGCGGCGGTTCAACGGTGAGGCGACGGCGGTGGCCACCGCCTGTGAGACACAGACCAGCGAATTCCCGGCGAAGAGCCAGCGCCCGAAGGCGCGCTCGGCGCGGGACGAGGCGATGTTGTGGTGGATCGCGATCTGGCGGCAGCGTCCGAGCAGCCGGAGCACCAGTCCGTATGCGCTCGTCCCGACACCGTTGAACACGACGATGTCGTACCCTTCGCGCCGCACCATCGACAGGATCTCGCGTCCCGCGGTGAAGAGGGCGGCGGCGTAGCGGACCGGCCCTGC
>SWCD01021555.1_pt1 | contig 25765 bp, 27 predicted proteins | sample 4693011 | NCBI WGS metagenome assembly SWCD01 (sample SAMN10267278, study PRJNA491770) | bioreactor metagenome | isolation source: DHS bioreactor inoculated with marine | place: Japan: Omine Ridge, Nankai Trough | reverse complement strand
TTTTCAACCAATTGTATAGGGTTTTAGGTGTCTGTCAATCAATCTATTTTAGATTTCAATAGTTTTGCTAATAGGTTATTCTTTTATCATCCATTTTTGATATATATTTTCGATTATCGAAAGTTGTCGAACCATATTTTTCAAGAAATTTGTCAACTACCTTGGGATCAAAATCTATCCCTCTTTTTGATCTTAGATATTGGTCAACTTTAATTTTTGTAAATTTCTTGCGGTAGGGGCGATCAGAGTTTAAAGCATCCCATACGTCTACGACGGCAAATATTCTGGCGGATAAGGGGATTTGATTTCCCTTTAATTGAAATGGATATCCATTTCCTGACCATCTTTCATGGTGGAACATCGGGATATCTAACATTTCCTGGGGAAGATCTAAGCTGGAAAGGAGTTCCCTAGCGATGCTGGGATGGAGTTTCATGATCTGCCATTCTTCTTTGTTGAGGGGGCCATTTTTTTGGAGAATATTATTATGGATGACTAATTTGCCGATGTCGTGTAATAATGCCCCGTGTTTTATCGATTCCACTTCGTCTTCAGGGAGACCCAAGATTATTGCAAGGTCTTGAGCTAAATGCGCCACACGAACTGTATGTTCTTCGGTTTCCTTGTCCCTAAGATCTAGTAATTTTACCCATTGGGAAATAATGTCTTCTTTAGCAATAACTTTTGACTGGTGGTCAATAGTTACTTTAATTGCCTCGATTAATTGTTTTGAACCGGGGTACAGGTCGAAGGGGTTATCAGTGTTTTCTGGATTGTTTCCATTTTTATAAAACATGAACCAATAACCAGATGTATTTAAATAATCACTAATTTTAAAGACTCTGAATGAATTGAATTTTTCGAGATCAATATATCCTTCCAAGGAAAGCATATGATCCATATCTACGATGATGGGATCATTAATTTTATCTTGGACGGCTAATTTTTTTGTAAAATCTATGCATAAATTTGAAAATAACTTTTCGTCTAATTTCTCTTTTGTTTCAAATCCTGCACGGGAGTTAATGAAATATTCCTCAGGTGTTTTCTCAAATAAGATAACACCTGCATCGATATGATGCTGGTTTAAAACTATTGAATGAATCGAATCCGAGAACAGAACTCCCGCGAGGGGGAGAGGAATCGTTTCAATCACAATGTTTTTGTTGAGGATTGCCATAGGCATACTTGAAGAGGTTTATATTTCCTCTTATTTTTCAGTTGCTACCCAGTAATAATTTGATGTAGTTTAAGGATGAATTGATTTAAATTTTCTGCGTTGATATCCATGACTGCTTTGTGTACGGTTTCGGGAAGTGGATATTCTTTTAATCTTTTTGATCTTGAACTTGCTAAGATTTCGGTTTTAAATTCTTCATCTAATAAAGATCGAGTAGCGATTGCATTAATTTGTGTTCGGGCTGTCGTTGTGTTGTAGGATAGCATTATCTTCCTCCAAAGAATAATAATAAATAAATGAAAAGATTTTTCTTAATATATATTTACGAACCGGCTCCACCAGGAATCGGACCAGCAAAGGCGAAACCAGGGAAAAGTAATAAGGTGAAAAGAATTGTAAGAACTAAAGCGAAACGAAGAATTGTTAGAGCTTTGCCAGATACGAGTATATTTGCGATGTTGTTTTTCATTTTTTATTTCCTTTGGTTAGAATAATTTATTAAAGTAATTTCTACGAACCGGCTCCGCCGGGGATCGGACCTGCAAAAGCAAAACCAGGGAACAGCAATAGGGTGAACAAAATAGTTAGTACTAATGCAAAGCGAAGAATAGTCAGTGCCTTGCCAGATACGAGTAAACTTGCGATATTATTTTTCATCTAAATCTTCCTCCAATTTATTTTCATAAATCATAAACTAAGAGTTATGAACGTAGTTATGAACGAAAACAGGTATGTTTATTCAATTATTACAATAATGAAATTAATAATATTTCCTAACAATTTTCCCCCAACTGAATTATTTTTAAATTTTCTTATAATATGTATCTAATTCCAAACTAGGTGAAAGCCCTAGTTCTAGTTGAATATGGTTTGAATAATCTAAATAATGTTTCTTGGCATCATTGACCTTGAGATTCGCTACCAAGCATTTCATGATATTTAAATGGTAATGATCTTGGAATGGGTCATATTCGATCAATTGATCATAGAGTAATAGGCTCTCGGAATAATTCTTTTTATCGAATTCAATAGTTGCCAATTTTTCTAAAATTCCTAGTAATTGATTTCGGATTTTTGCTCTTCTTCGATCAGCCCATGGCATATCGATATCGGTTAAGTAATCGCCTTGATATAATTCCAGCGCTTGCCTGAGTATTATTCTATCCTTTGTTTTATTTTGACTATTTCTGGTTTGATCCACCAGTTGCTGAAATTGTTGTAAGTCTGAGAAAAGTTTTATTTGCGGGTTTAGCTGATAATGATCGTCCTTATATTCGATCATGTGTTTTCCGCCAAGGGCATTGCGAACACGCCATAAGACAGCATGGAAATTACTATTAATTTTTCCGGGAGAGAAATCAGGCCAAAATTCAAGAGCAATCTCCTCTTTTGTAACCTTTTTTCGGTCAATCAAATAATGGAACATTGCCCTTGCACCAGCAGAATGCCATAATTGATTTTCAATTAATTTCCCATCTAATCGTACAGAGCCTTTTCCAAAGGCGAGGACTTGAAGTGAGGAAACGACTTTTGTAGTTTTTTCTGGTGGTTTATATAATTGATCTTTTGAAAGGGATTCCTTAACTGTTCGTTTTATCAAGGATTTTAATTGAGGTGAGTCCCATTCTTTATTAAGAACTTCTAAGAAATCCGTGGTTTTTTTGGCTATAGGTACCAAGAATTCATCATATCCTAGGACCGCTGAAAATTGAAAAGCTTTTTTGAGTTGATTGAGGGAATTTTCATTTTCCCCGATGATAAGTGAAAGATTCGAATAATGGAAAAATGTTTCAACTAATATTTGGTCAGCTGGTGGGTTTTCTCCAAAACTTGTAATAACCTTTTCAAAACAGGATTTAGCAAGATCAAATTGACCCATTGCTAGATATACTTTTCCGAAATTTTCTTGATGAATTGGTAGATCTAGTGCCTCCTGATTTACCCTTGCGATTTCCCTTATGTAAAATAGCGCATCATTATAGTTTTCAGACAGGAAATTTAACTGCATCAAGCCTGAAAAAGTTTGGGCTTGACCCAGAGGATAACTTATTGATTCTGCTAATTTTAGTGCTTCCAGATAAATTTTTTCGGCTTCTTCAAATTCAAAAATATCCCGGAGTATATCTGCCTGCCCATTATAAATATGCACGAGATAATTGTTGATTTGGAAAGTTTCTGCAATATCAATTGCTTGAGAATAAAGGCGCCATGCTTCTTTGAAGTTTCCTAATAAGAAATGTAAATAGGCATAATTATTCTTTACCATTGTAGTATTGGTATAATTTTTTCGGATTTTTTTGCTTAATTCTAATGCTTCTCGATACGAACTTTGCGCTTCAAAAATTCTTCCAGATTCTAATCCGAAATAACCAACATCTGAAAGAGTCATGATCAAATCATGGATTTGATCACTGTTTTCTGAATTGGAAATTTCAAGCCTAAAACCATTGGCTGCATTTTCTAAAAATACAAAAGCATTGTCGACTTCCCCTAAATAAAAGGATGCGATCCCTTTTAATCTTTCTGCTTGGAACCAAAAATGTTTTGTTAATTTGTGTTCTGTGATTAACCCTTGAACTTCATCCGCAATACTTAAGATTTTCTTGTAATCCCCATAAGATCTATAAAGTATTCCTTTTGCATAGTATAAATTTATTAGATTGTTGTAATCTTTTAAATTTTTGATAATGGGCTCAGCTAGATTTAGGAGTTCTTCACATAGTGCTGGTTGGCGTTTTGTGATCTTGGTTTTACCGAGATCCAATAATAAGACTGGTGCTAAATGCCTGAGATCATTTGGCTGTAATAGTTGCTCGTACCAATTTTCAAGTAATTTAATTTGACCATTCAGATAATAATACCTGGAAGAATCATTGATGACCTCGGCTGCAAATTCTTGAAGGCCAGCTTTAAAATAATGGGAAATGGCATTTTCTGGTGATTTATTTTCTTTATACCAGTCAGCGGCACGGTGGTTATAAATTTTGACTTTTTCGGGGGATTTCTTTCCTAAAAAGGACTGGAGAAACTCAGAAAATAGTTGATGGTATCGATAAGAGGCATCTGCTTTATTGTCAGAATCAGAGAGGAAAAGATTTAATTCTTCTAATTCCGTGATCATTGATTCCGAATTTTCAACTTCAAGTAAATAGTTAGCAAATTTTGAAGTGAATTGATCTGCAATAGAGGTAGCTAACATAAAATCTTTTAATTCATCAGAAAGAGAACTTACGACCTCATTGGCAAGATATTGATAAATATGTTCTCTTGCCCCCAAGATCTTAGGTATTTCAATAGTTGAATTTTCGGTTCTTAGGGCAAGAAGGATTGCGATGATCCAACCCTCAGATTCCTCAATGATTCGTTTGGCCTGGTCAGGATGGAGATCAATTTGATAGTATTGGCGACATAAATCAATTAATTCATTGGGGAAAAAGGCGAGTTCAGAGGCACTGATTACTGAAAGTTGTTCTTGAATGTATAATGCTGCGGTGGGAATGCCGTATACGGATCTAGAGCCGATCAGAATTCTTAATTGATCGGGTAAAAATTCTAGAAATGTATCCATGAAATCGTTGATCTCAGGATCATCACTAATAATATGATAGTCATCGATCACCATAATGCTGTATAAGTCAATCGATTCTTCAATGATCGCGGCTAGGGAGATGGCTAATGAACGGGGGGTGTGGTCGCCTGTTTGGAATAATCCTTCTTGATTTCCGCCAAATGAAGGGGTTTTTACTTGAAAAGCTTGAACTAAACTTTCATAAAAAGCAGCTAAACTCGTATCATTTTCTAAAATGCGATACCAAAATATTTCCGCGTCAACATCTTCGGCAAAATCAACAAGGAGCGTTGTTTTTCCATAGCCAGCAGGCGCACAAATAAAAGTCAGTTTTCGGTGAACATTATTATGAAGAAGATCTAATAATCGAGCACGCCGAAGTACTTTTAAGTTTCGTTTTGGAATACGTATATTGATTTCAGCCATTTTTTCTACTTTTAATTGTACTCGAATTGTATATTTTTTATGGTGCTCATATCTGACAGTATCATTCCAAAATAATGAAATTAAAGGACATTTATAGCAATTTACCTCAAAATGGGCATAAATTCCCAAAAATAGTTAATTATTGCGGGTATTTAATAGAAAAAAGAGATTTATTTATTGAAATTTTCAGGGAATATGATCTAATTTTTTATTGGTATTTCTAATCAATAATCTGATTAATAATAAGGGTTTGGCATGTTGTCTCAAAAACTTATAGAATTATGGGATTATTTAGGTCTTTCACCAAAGTATTGATAATAATTTACTTCAATTTTTCCATTAAACAGTTTTCTAACTTTATCGGGTTCGGCGCGTTTAAAGTAGTCGCGAAATTTCTTGTCTGCTGTGAGTACATAAACGGACCAGCCCAATTTTTTCTTAAAAGTTTTATGAATGGAGATGTACATTTGATTGAGTTCTTGCAATTCTCCTAATTTCATTCCGTAGGGTGGGTTGGTGATAATGACGCCATATTGTTGGTCCACCCAAAGGTCTTTAATATCTTTGGTTTCAAACTGAATGTCGTCCTCAACCCCAGCATTTTGGGCATTTTTCTTAGCTGCCTTGATAATCTCATGATCGATATCGTATCCAACAATCTGAAGATCATGATCATAATTTATTGCGTCTCTAGCAATTTCTCTTTCTTTTGCCCAACTGGTAGGATCAATAATCGGCCATAATTCTGATACGAATTCACGATTTAATCCAGGGGCCATATTTCGAGCAATCATGGCGGCTTCAATCACAATTGTGCCAGCTCCACACATCGGGTCGATGAGCAATCTGTCTTTATTCCAGAAACTTAATTGAACCAATGCCGCAGCCATCGTTTCCTTCAACGATGCTTTCCCACTAAGTTGTCGATATCCTCTCCGGTTTAAACCTGATCCAGATGTATCGATAGATAATGTGGCAAAATCTTTGAGCATTGATACTTTGATGGTGTATTTAGGACCCGTTTTATCGAACCAATCTACATGATAGTATTCTTTTAATCGTTCAACGACAGCTTTTTCAACAATTGATTGGCAAGCGCGTACACTTCCTAAAGTAGATTTGACAGAAACACCATCCACTTTAAAATCCCCATTTTCGGTGATCCATTCCTCCCATGGTAAAGATTTAGTTTGTTCAAAAAGTTCGTCAAATGTGATCGCGGTGAATTCACCCATTTTTAGCAACACCCGATCTGCACTTCGGAGCCAAATATTGGCCTTGGGTATTTCTTCTACCGTCGCTTCAAATTCAACCTTGCCATTTGAGGGTTTTAAGTTTTTAAATCCAAGTAATTTAAGTTCACGTTTGACAACAGATTCAAGTCCAAATGTGAGGGAAGCCATCAATGTAATTTTTTTCATCCTGTCAATTGTAACGTATTCTAATGAGGAAAAAACAGTATCGAAACATCCAAACAACAGGAAAGAATTCCAGGATCATGGATTATAATCGGACTTACCATATCTAAATTGATAGAGAGTCAAAAGAATGAGTTTACTAAAAAATATATTTCATCCTGATCGATTTCATGGGAAAGCAAAAGATGCCCCTTTTTTTGAAGGATGGTATTTTAAGCTTGCTAATAAAATAGAAGATCAGTTTTTTGCAATTATTCCTGGTGTATTTATGGGGGATAACGGTTATGCATTCATTCAGATATTAAATGGAAAAACTGGGGAAAGTAAATTTGTAAAGTATTTGTTATCTGAATTTAAAGCTGGAAACAACTCTTTTGAGGTATGGATCGGCGATAACTATTTTTCTTCTCATGAAATTCGTCTTAATATTCAAGAAACTGAAATCGAAATAGAGGGCAATATTTCATTTTCTGGTGTGAATGGCTGGCCAATTAGTTTGGTATCACCTGGAATTATGGGATGGTTTGCCTGGGTACCTTTTATGGAATGTTATCACGGGGTTTTAAGTTTCAATCATGAGCTTACGGGAAAGTTAAAGGTAAATGGAACAGATATTGATTTTTCAAATGGGCGCGGATATATTGAAAAAGATTGGGGACGGTCATTCCCTGAGGCCTATATTTGGATGCAGTCGAATCATTTTGAAGATGAGGATGTTTCGCTAACAGCCTCCTTGGCATTAATACCATGGATCGGATATTCATTTCCAGGTTTTATTATTGGGCTTTGGGTAAAAGGGAAACTATATCGGTTTGCCACATATACCGGCGCAAAATTGGAAAAATTAGCTCTGGATGGAGAGATTGTTGAAATAAGGATCTCAGATAAGAAAAACATTTTAGAACTGAGGGCTGAAAGGAAAGGGGGAGGGGAGCTAAAAGGGCCTACAGAAACAGCAATGGATGTTCGGGTATTTGAGTCTATGACCTCGGAAATTGATGTGAAATTGAGTACATTTGCGGGAGATGTTTTGTTCCAACAAAAAGGGAAACACGCGGGCTTAGAAATTGTTGGCGATCTGGAACTATTAAAACCCAAAAGATAATTTTTTAATAGGGGTAAGGAAATAGAATAAAAGGTCTCTAGGGATTAACTGAAAAAATAAACCAAGAGAGGCAAAAATTCATGAAAGCAGTATGGAATGGTGTTGTACTTGCAGAAAGTAATGAAACGGTGATTGTAGAGGGGAACCATTATTTCCCAGAAAATTCGATCAATAAAGAATATTTTCAAGAAAGTGATCGAGAAACAGTTTGTTCATGGAAAGGTACAGCAAGTTATTATTCGATCGTTGTTGGCGGGAAAGAAAATGCAAACGCGGCATGGTATTATGCCAATCCATCTGGGGCAGCAAGTGAGATCAAGGGGCGGATTGCATTTTGGAATGGTGTTGAGGTTCAAAATTAGAAGTTATTGTAAATAATCCGTTATAATAATTGACTTGTTGAGACAATAGCTCAAAAGAAGTTATAATCGATAATGAAATTGTTGTTTGAATTCTCGGCAATTAAGGAGAAGTTATGAGACTAGGCCCTACGGAATTAATCATTATTTTAATAATTGTTATTTTGCTGTTTGGTGTTGGCAGAATTGGTAAGATCGCGGGGGAACTTGGCTCGGGGATTAAATCTTTTAGAGCTGGCATTAAGGGCGATGATGAAGATGTTCCTGAGGAAGGGGAAAAGAAGGAATAAAAACTCTCTATACCAATATATTATAAAAAAAAGTATTGCCATGAACTATATTTCAAAACGAGTTTATGGCATTTTTTATTTAATTAGGTGGGGACTTCTAAGATCTATCGATGATAATATATAAAGTGAATTCATTTAAATAGATTTGTGAGGAAAGTGCTTTGCATGAATTGTCGGTCACTCAAAATTTATTAAAATTAACGTTAAGACATGCGGATCAAAATGATGCCTCTCGAATAATATCTATGGAATTAGTGATCGGTGAGTTGTCGTCTGTGATCGATGATTCGGTGTCTTTTTATTGGGATATGATTGCCGAGGGGACGATCGCAGAAGGGGCAAAGCTAATTTTTAAAAGAGTACCTGCAAAGATGGAATGCCAAGATTGTAAGAAGGTATATTTATTGATCAAAGGGGAATTGAGCTGTCCGGCATGTGAAAGTTCAAAAATATACCCGATTGCAGGAACCGAATTTTTGTTGAACTCAATTGATATTGAGTAGATCGAAGATTTTTGGGGGAGAATAAAGCTAAGGTAGTCTAGAAATTTCTTTCATAAAAGCAATTGCATCTAAAATTCTAATCAATTCAAGAGGGTGGTTTTCTTTCATTTGAGATTCGGTGAGATATCCGGTGAAGATGCTATTATTTTTTTCTTTAACGAGGACATGATAGGTATGCCAAATTACGACTACTAGAATGGCTAATATTGCTTCCCAGCTGTGAATTGCTTGGGAAATGGGTAATATATTTCTAGAGAAAATTTTGGTAAAAAAAACTGGAAACCATTGAATTAAGCCTGTGAGGATCATAATTAGATTTACCCAGATCATTGCCCAATACTCCAATTTTTCCTCAACGGTAAATCGATCAAAAAGGGGTTTCGTGTCCTTTTTCCCAATATTATAGAGAAACATGTCTCTAATATCTTTAAAATCTTTTATGGAGGGCCACATATTGCCTAATTCTTGTTCGATAAGGAGCATGCGAATTATTGTTCCGAAATGATAAATGGATTGAGCGATAAATATAATTGCAGCGACATGGTGGATAAACTGGACATTATTGATTCCCCCGAGAAGTAGATTTATTACATAATTCGCAATTTTTAGTTGGCTATATCGCTGGACGATGCCAGTAAAGGATAGGATAAAAAAACTGAGGATCAGCGTTTGGTGTTCAATTCGCTGACTCTTTGGGAAACGTAAAAATATCCTTTCACCATTGGGTAATTGATACATCCTTCTTGACAGCGCTTTAGCACGATTGATTTGACGAACTGTGTATTCAGTCAACTATTTTCTCTCTTTTTCTTTCATACTAATTGAATTTTTTAATTCGGATCGTTTTTTCGCATCAAAAAATATATAGACTATTGACCCGCTAATTATTGTCCCGATCAAGATAGGATAGAGGATATTGATCGAAAAAAGAATGGGATTATCTTCAATGGTGGGAACATAATGCCCTAACCAGGTTTTTGGAAATGTAATATCCGCATCTTCATGGCATTTTTGGCAGGTGTTGAGCAAGTTTTCAGGATAAACCTGGGAATCAGGATTATCAGGAGCCAAAATATTATGAATGCCATGGCAATCAAAACAAACTACCTGATCATTTGGCCGGTTCTTGTTGCTAAGGATGAATAGATTTGAACTTCTTGCATGATAATTTTTCAGATATGTATCAATTATCTGCGTAGAAATTCCATATGGAGCCATGAGTGTCTCATCGGAATGGCAAGTGGTGCACATAATCACGCTGGCATTTCTAAATGTAATATCGTATGGGCCGCTGATATTATGGACGCCATGGCAATCTACACAAGAGGGCACATCTTTGTTTCCTTCACCAATCAAAGCGGCCCCATGTACACTCCCCTCATAGATTGTATACACAGCTAAATGACATGCTGAACAGATCTCTGAGATTTTTGATCTAGGTTCATTCGGCTTAACAACTTGGTGACTTGTATGGCAATCTGTGCAAATGGGCGCAGCTAAATTTCCCTGATCGAAAACCATTTGATGGGTACTATCTGCTGATCTTTCAGCTTCACTCGGGTGACAATCTGTGCAAATGTTAATTGAATTTAGGGAATATTCCCTTACGCTTTGAAATGGCAATTGGAAAAAGAGGTTTTCGAAAGCAACTTTTTCTTTGTAATTATTATTGATATGGCAAACGTCGCATGGGGTGTAATCGGGGTTGGGGTGAGAATCTTGAGATATTTTTGTATGGCAGTCCACGCAATAAATGTTTTCGTTCCAGTGAATTGATTTTTTTATATGGTCTTCGGTCACGGTTAATGAAATTGTTTCCCCATTTTGAAGTACTGCAGTGAAATCTTCTTTTCCATGACAAAGAAGACAATCCCCTTGATGACTTTCAGCATTGGGAAGGGGAGCAGCTTGGGCAACTGGGACGACCAAAAAGGTAATGCATATAAAAAGGATGAATGCAATATGCTCCCCTTGTATTCTGGATTTCATAGAATAGTAAATCTCCACAAGATCAATAATAAATAACACAGCAGTTATTCCATATTAGTGTATATGGAGGGTTGATTAATAGTTGCAAATATCACGAATAGAGGGGGACAAACGCACTTATCCGATAGAGCGATTTTTATTATAAAAGTTAAAGACTACGGTGGAAAATAAAACTTGATTTATTTCATAAAGATGGGGTATTCTTAACCAAGCTGTTTAGAGATTTAAATTTCAAAAAACCTAAAGAAATGATCGGTCAAAAATTCAAGAAGAGGAGAATGCATGTCGGAGAAAATTGGATTTATTGGTTTAGGAATTATGGGTCATGGCATGGCTCATAATTTGTTGAAGAAGGGGCATGACCTCACTGTTTGGAATCGGACAGAAAGCAAGGTAAAAGAGTTCGTCGAGGCGGGGGCTAAACAAGCTCAGACTTGCAAGGAAATTGCAGAAAATTGCGATATTATCATGATCTGTGTGAGCGACAGCCCAGATGTTGAGGCAGTTGTCTATGGTGAAGCGGGGGTATTGGCGGGGCTGGGCAAAGGCAAATTGGTGATCGACCACAGCACGATAAGCCCACAGACGACAATGGACCTTGCTAAAGCGGTAAATGAAAAGGGAGCTTATTGGTTGGATGCCCCGATCAGCGGGGGAAATGAAGGCGCAGCGAATGGGACTTTGAGTATTATGATCGGGGGAGATGAAGAACAATTTAATCGAGCTATGCCATATTTGGAAGCGATGGGTAAGGGAATTACTTTGGTGGGGGAGCAGGGGGCTGGACAATTGGTTAAATTGGTAAACCAGATCCTGGTTGTAGTGACCGGTTTGGCGGTGAGTGAAGCGATGGTATTTGCTCAGGCGGGCGGGTTAGACCTGGAAAAAACATTGAAGGCAGTTGAAGGTGGGGCGGCGGCAAGCTGGATGCTTTCGGCGAGGGGTCCGCAAATGATCGAGAGAGATTGGCGACCAGGATTTACGATTGACCTGCAACAAAAAGATCTAAGATTGGTCTTAGAGGCAGCGGATCAACTGGGCGTGCCATTGATTGGAACTAGTATGGTGTTTAATATGTATCGAGCTCTGCAACAACAGGGGCTTGGTGGAGATGGGAACCATGCGTTGGTAAAGGCACTCGAGAATTTGTCGAAAATTAAACTCGGCGAAGAACAATAAATACTATTAAGGATTATTAAATAATAATGCAAAACCCTGTCACCGATGAATTTTTTATTGTAGTGGACGTAGAAAGCGCAGGCCCGAACCCAGGGAAATATGCGCTTACTTCCATTGGGGCATGTACATTGAACAAACCAAGGGAAACCTTTTATATTGAGATCGTTCCAGATTCGGAATTATTTACTGAAGAAGCCTTAAGAATTAGTAATTTTTCAATGGCGTATTTGAAAGAAAATGGGGTTGCTCCAATAAAGGCGATGCAAAAATTTTCTGATTGGGTGAGTGAAATTTGCCCTGAGAATGCTTCGCCAGTATTTACCGCATTTAATGCCCCTTATGATTGGATGTTTGTGAATGAATATTTCTATCGATATCAAATTGCAAACCCATTTGGTTATAAAGCCTTGGATATAAAGGCATTTTATATGGGAAAGCATAATGTTTCCTGGGAAAATACATCCTTTATAAATGTCGCTGAGCGTTACCTAGATAGTAAAAATATTGAACATCACGCACTTCAGGATGCGATCGATACCGCAGAAATGTTTCAAGCAATGTTAGAAGATAACTAATATATCTGGAGGATAAATATGAGTGAGACTCAGGAAATTAAAAATATTTTGGAATCGGCAAAACGATTGGGAGTTGAGCTGAATGAAGCAGATGCCTTGCAATGGCTTACTGCAATGAGCGCTCCTCAAGAAGACCAAATCGTGATGGATGTAGATACAGGTGTGTTTGGTCATAAAGTTTCTATTCTCGATTTTAGTGATGCGGACTTGGAACATTTCAGAAAGATGGGCAAGATCGTGGAGTTTTATGATATTCCTGGGAAGGTGGAAACTGCATTGGCCTTATCGGGGTCGGCTGCTCAATCAAAAATCCAAACCTATCCTGGGGATGCAGATTTCTTTGAGCGGGTGAATATAATTGCTGACACTTGGGAAGATGCCTGTAAGGCGTTAGGGGATTTGATACGAGATAAGGTGAAAACACATAGAAAATCTTCTACTTATGAAATGATCGAATTAAAAATGGGATCTTATTCTTCTGATGTGAGACGGGATGGCGAAGTTAAATCTGAGGGATCTCCGATCTCATGGACACCAGATGAGGCTTTGGCGGGAATTCTACCGATTGAAACATTGGATGGGAATCCCGGCGAAATAAAATGGGATGATGAAGTATTGGATCCGGGTTGGTGTAAATTGGATTGGGTTGTGGCCGATCCTGTTCGAAAGCAATTGGTGAATGCGAGCAATATGCTAGATGTAACCTGGGAAGCTCCTGATGGCTCTATCACTCCGTTGGATGGCTATCTAGATTCCTTCTTCCAGGAGGTTTATCTAGATGCGGCATCTGTGCCGATTTTTAGCAAATTGGTGAAGCATGTTTCAGGAAATGCATTGGATGATTATGTGGCTCAATTGGAGGGGGAGGTCAAGAAATATGTAACCAAACATCCTAATTATGGGAAAGCTGCGAAGCGCATGTACAATGTTTTTCGGTTGACGGGACGTTATGTGGAAGCTGCATTTTTGCGAGAACTATTTGATGAACCGACAACCATGCTATATCAGGTTTGGTCATTAATCCGCACAGTGGAAGAGAGCTTTAAACTTGGTTCAGAAATAGATCTGAAAATTATTCTTGCTCAAACTGATGAGTTGATCTTGGCAGTTTCGAGCGTGCTTGAAGGGGAGATGGAAACCGAAATTATCCGACAATTGCTGAAATTTAAGGACTTTTTGGTGGAGGATGCTGAGACGGGAGCGCTTTCTCCGCAAGCTGATGCTGCACGAGAAGAGTTGATCAATATCGTGAATAACTTCTTCTATGAAAAATTGGTGGGTGTCCCAACGATCAAAACATATATTGAGTCCTTCCAAGAAGGATAATTCAATTGTAATAAAAAAAACAAGTTGTTGAGAAACAACTTGTTTTTTTTTATCTTCAAAATATGGGAATAAAATTTCATGAAATTTTTTCTATAATTAATTAATAGATAACCAACGCCACCCTAAATAAAAGACCATGCCCAATACGATCGTTAGTAGTAAATTTTTACTTTTCCAGGCAATCAATGCGGCGATGAATCCTGCAATTAATTGAGGATTTTGAAAGGAAATGTCAAATTGTTTATTATCAAAAAATAGCTGGGGAATAATTATTGCGGTTAACACAGTGGGGGGTACAAATCTTAATCCGTCGAGATATTTTTCTGGTATGTTCATTTTGCTGAGGAAAGCCAAAACAGGATAACGGATTAAAAATGTTACCAGAGCCATGCCAAAGATCAGTAAGAACTCATCCATTGATTTCATTCTCCTGACCTTTTGACCAAATTGATTCACCAAAAACACCGGCGGATATCCCAATAATGGCAGCCAAGAATAACCCCAATTGGTTAGGGAGGTTGTTGAATATTAGGGAAGAAATGGCAGCACTTAGCACAGCAAGGATAATGGGTTTGGATTTGATCATTGGGATCAACATGCCAATAAAGGTAACGATCATTGCAAAATCTAATCCCCAACTTGCAGGGTCATCGATGGATTGCCCGGCTTTTACTCCCAGATAGGTGCAAAGAGTCCAATTGAAGTACATGAAGACGGCGGAACCGAAATAAAACCAATGTTTATGTGGGGAGGTGTCTTTTTCTTGGTATCGTTGAATAGTGACTACAAAGGCTTCATCGGTTAGCCAGAACCCTAAGGGGACCAGCCATTTTTGGGGTAGATCCTTCACATAAGGGGCAAGGGTGGCGGAATAAAGTACATGGCGTAGGTTGACAATAAATGTTGTGGCAATAATGAGGAATACGCTCGTTCCGCTGGCAATTAAACCTGCAGCAATAAATTGGGAAGCACCTGCAAAAACAAAGAGAGACATAGAGATCGTGCCAGCTGGGCTGAGACCACTGGTGACGGCTAGGGCACCGAAAATAATTCCAAAGGGGATAGCGCCAACTACCAAGGGGAAAATTGCTTTTACCCCATTGATAAATTCATCTCTTCGGGTTGGGTGGGGCTTTGTGATTTCCTCGATCATGATGGATTTGTTGAATCCTCATCGTTGGAATTTTTACGGGATTTTGAGGAAAACATGGTGCTGAAAATTGCGGTGACGAAGATTGCAAAAACAGCAATTACTGCCCACTTGACCCCATTGTTTGGGTCGGCATCTGATTCGGTGTTTGGAGAATTAGAATCGGTTGCTGCTGGGATTGATTCCGAGGTGGAGATACTTTCGGGAGTGTCGGTTGCCTCCGCGGTTGGGGTGATACTAGGGGAGGGGGTGATCGTAGGGGATGGTGTATTGATAGGGGTGGGGGTTTCTGGGGCAGGGGTATTGGAGGGAACGATGATGATTTCATCTCCAGTATGCACAAAGGTAAATCGGGTGAGACCATTTTGCTCTAGAAGCAAATCGAGATCCACTTCATAGATGACTGAAAGGGTCCAGGGTACTTGCCCAGTTTTTAATATATGAATGATCGATCCATCTTCTCTTGGGGTGGCCTTAACGACCGGGACTGCATAAATGATCGATGGGGCGGGGGGGGAGTCATCTCCATCTGATTCGGAGCTGCCGGAAGAGCCAGATGTACCACCTCCAGTGGAGTAGCCAAATTCTACGGTGTAATAATTCCAATTTCCATCACTGGCAATGCCTGCCCCGAACTCATTAAATGCGGGTGCAAGCATCATTGAATTATGGATAGATGATCCTTTCCACCAATTAATCGCCATGCTGGGGGTTGTATTTGTGCCCCCATAAATAATCTCCGCAAAATATGTCACATTTCCACCCGCATATCCTGCGGATATGGCGCGCCCTTTTGGGGTAGAACCCCCAGGGCCGGTGTGCGTGATGTTGTTAATGGATGCTTGGTATTCCGCATGCCCTTGGGCAAGGATGGTGAGGGTGGTATTGGTTTGTAATGACAGCAAACCATTTTGGTTTCTATAATTATTTATGGATGAAATAATTTCTGCGGGAGAAAATGGGGGGAAAGCTGATCGGCTGGCTTTGATCTCAGCAGAAACCGATGTGGGATGTCCCAAAAGAGCTATTATTGCAATCAACAAAACTGCTAACTGCCAGAGATTTGAACGATTTAACTTCACAGTTTCGTATGATACCACATTGAATAGTTGCAAGAAATGGGTAAATTGTGGAGAAAAGTGGAGGGTGGAGTGGTAGAAAATAATAGAATTTGTCCTAGCGAGTCTCTTCGCTTCCGATTAGAATACAAACCTATTTCAATTACACCCAAAGTCTCGTCAACGGAATGTAGAGAAGGTAATAACACTTGGGTTAATAATAGTAAATAAGAGGATAATATGACAATTTTAGTAACGGGTGGAGCGGGATATATTGGCAGCCATACTTGTGTGGAGTTGTTGAATCAGGGGAAAGAGGTTGTGGTGGTTGATAACCTCTCAAACAGTAGTGAAAAATCTTTGGCACGGGTGCAGGAGATCACCGGAAAAGAACTTGATTTTTACCAAGTTGATCTTTTAGATAAAAATGCACTAACCGAAATCTTCAAAAAACATCAGATTGACTCTGTGATCCATTTTGCGGGACTGAAGGCGGTTGGGGAATCTACAGAAAAACCTGGTCTTTATTATCATAATAATGTGACCGGATCGATTATCCTTTTTGAGGTGATGGCAGAATTTGGGGTAAAAAATATTGTATTTAGTTCTTCGGCTACGGTTTACGGTGACCCGGCAAGTCTTCCTATTACAGAAGATTTTCCACTTTCACAAACAAATCCCTATGGGACTTCAAAATATTTTGTTGAGATTATTTTGAAAGATATCCATTCTGCTTCAAAGGATATGAATGTGGCAATATTACGATATTTCAATCCGGTGGGTGCGCATAAAAGTGGAAAGATCGGAGAGGATCCTGTCGGTATTCCCAATAATTTGATGCCATTTATTGCTCAAGTAGCAGTAAAAAAACACCCTGAGGTATTGGTATTCGGGGACGATTATGATACTCCTGATGGTACGGGGGTAAGGGATTATATCCATGTGGTCGATCTAGCAATGGCGCATATAAAAACCTTGGATCACCTCAATTCTAATCCGGGGTTTGTGGCGTATAACATTGGAAAGGGAAAGGGGTATAGCGTACTTGAACTGATCGAGGCTTTTGAGAAGGCTTCAGAGGTGGAGATCCCGTATAAAGTGGTGGGACGTCGACAGGGAGATATTGCAGCCAGTTGGGCTGATCCAGCTAAGGCAGAAAGGGAATTGGGTTGGATGGCTGAAAAGGGGTTGGCAGAAATGTGTGAAGATACCTGGCGGTGGCAATCGGATAATCCGAAAGGTTATGTTTAATAATCATTAAATAAGATTGTTTACGAGGGGATTACTCAATGCGTTTATATGGATAATTCCTTATAATATCGCCTTGTCTAGGAACGGCCTCGCGCCCAATCTTTTGTCCCGCAGTAAATTACATATCAAAAATTTTTTGAGTTAAAAAAATGAATGATGCAGGGTTTTGCAAAGGTCTTTAGTTATGCTCCACCGAGATAACTAGATTTCCTTTTTTATGTCCGTCCTCAACATATCGATGAGCTTCCGCTATATCTTCTAACAGAAATTTTCTGTCAATGACCGGTCTTATTTTCCCTTCTTCAATTAGCTCTTTGAGTGAAACTAGGTCTTGAGCGCGCTGCTTCTTTGAACCACCACCTTTCATTATGCTTGAATATATTCCTCCTAGTGAAAGCACTCCCTTGCATTTAGATTTCGATAGATTTCCAAAAGCATCAAATATGAAATCATAGTGTTCTTCATTTTCTGTAAAATCTTCCTTGGTGTAATCAATCACATATTTTGCCCCAAGTGATTTCACCAAGTCAAAATTTGCTGCACTGCACACGGCAGTCACCTCTGCGCCAAGGTGCTTTGCAATTTGTAATGCATAAGAGCCAGTTGCTCCTGAGGCTCCATTAATTAAGGCTTTTTGTCCTGGCTGAAAATTGTGATCGCGGAAAAAATGGAAAGCCCCCAATCCTCCAAAAGGCACCGCTGCGCTTTCTTCGAATGTGAGATTGCTCGGCATGATTGAGACTACTCCTTTTTCCGATAGGCAAGTGTATTCAGCATAAGCTCCAAATTTCAATTCTGTGGAAGCGAAAACCTGATCGCCGACCTTGAAGTTGCTAACTTCTGACCCAACACCATCAATTTTCCCTGCCAGTTCCATACCTAATACTTGAATTTTCTTTGGGGTGAAGAGACCATTGAAAAATCGTGCGGCCACAGGGTCAGCCTTGCGCATTTTTATATCCCCAGCGGTTACAGTAGTTGCAAATATTTTGACTAAAATCTCATTCTTTTTCGGAATTGGTTTTTCTATTTCTCTGACCTGAAGTACTTCAGGAGAACCATACTTTTCGAAAACAATTGCCTTCATTTTATATCCTTTTTTTATTACCCTTTTCGTCAATCCAATATCAACAACTATACATTTTTACCCTTAACATCTTAATCAAATGTGGGTAATTTTCTAAACAAAAACCCGCAATAATCGGTAATTTATGCTTTTAGGGAATTGATTGCATCAGAAATAATTAATCTTAAAGTCAGCTAAATAATTAAAATGATCTGGGCGTATAAAATGGAGTAGAATCTTCAGTTTTCGTGTTTTTTTAATAAATTGATCGAAAACACTGGTATTTGACTATTGGTCCAGTTGGCAATATGGTTGAAATGTGCACCTTTTTGTAAAGTGCTAAAGCGATTTCAATTTTACGCTTGGGATCAGCGTTCTTGGTGGATTCTTATTGAATTATTTATGTAAGATCGCTTCTATTTTTTCTTTTGCTTTTTCCATGTCTATTGATTCGGTAATAGACCATTCTTGGATTATCCGACCGGTTAATTTCGTTAGCGTATTTTCTTCATAAGAATTTATGCCATTTTCAATTCTGCGTGCATTAAGATCTCTGATCAATCCCGCGGTAATTTCGATATTACTATTCCCAATCAATTCCGAAATTTGTCGTTTCCTTTGGGTATGGTCGGGTTCCAAGGAGGTGGGGGCAGATTTAAGTACATTAATCGCTTTCTTCAGCTTATATTTTGAGGAAATTGGCCGAATTCGCTCATTGTCAATATTATCTGTTGGAACGAAAAAAGTACTGTTTTTTGTATCAATGATAAAGAATTTTGATTTTACTTCACCAATATTTCTTTTCTCTATTCCCTTAATCTGTCCAACCCCATAATACGTATGAACAACCCAATCGCCCCGCTTGAGGGGGGCTGATTTTTTAGCCACAATTGGCTCCTTTTCGATGGTTAATATTTAATTAAGATCATTTTCGGAATACAACAAACTGAACGAAAATAATCAATTTTGCTTAGGATCTGTAATAAATTCGATGGGAATTAGAACAAGTTTTCCTAAAATTGCAAAAATCATCTCTATGAACAGTATAACATGGCAGAGAATATCCCCTTCAAAAATTCCTCCCCCAATTCATTTTTTGACGGATTTCGTCAAGTTTTAAGAATTAATGGTAATAATATTATGATTTGGTCAGTTCAAATCTATAAATTGGGCGGTTTATACGCTCCCAAGCAAGCTGAAATCTGGATTTTATCTCTGATTGATAATCATTTAAAAATCTTTCAGTGTGAGTCTTGGTAAATCTTTGGTCATTTTCTGCAATCTTCAGCATATCAAAGAAAAAATCTTTTTGATCGGTAACAATGCTGATCAATCCACCTGAAATTAGGGCAGAATTCATTTTTTCGAGGAAATTCTCATCAAATATCCTATGTTTTAAATGTTTTGTTCCATAATTGGGATCGGGAAAATGTAAGATCACATTTTTTATGGAATTGTCTGGGATTAAGGGGTAGGTTAATTTAAAATCACAATGAATGAAACGAACATTTTTCGATTGATTTTGTCTGGCCAGATCAATTGCATAATAGATCGATCTTGTCGAGGTTTCAATGGCGACATAATTATCATTGGGATGGGTTTTAGCGAGGCCGGTAATATATTCTCCGGTACCACAACCAATTTCTAGGTGGAGGGGAGAGGGGGATTGAAATAATCCTTCGCCGCTGATTTGCGGGAATATTTGCGGATTAAAGTAAAGATCTTTTGAATTCCAACGATAAAAATATTTTTGTATGGTCTCTGGGCTAGGTTCGATTAATTTTATACGTCCAATTCGGCGACCATGTGACATTAATAACTTCCTGATGGCTAAGGTTTCACAAACCTTAGGAAATAAAAATTGGAATTGTCGATGGGCCCACTTTCAATCGATTGCATACTATGGGGAACCAAGCGGGGCACAGCCTTGATTGTCCTTTCGGGTTGATCTGCATATTTTGCATGAGCCGGCATTTTCTTTAGCATCCTCATCGCACCGCTGATCTCATCCAAAATGTGGATAATTGTGCCACTTTTTGCTGTGCGTGCCATTTCACTGACCCCTTTGAATGGATCTTCGTAAAATTGTAACCCTCCCATGTTAAAGACGTGATCAAAGGAATCATCTCGAAAGGGGAGAAAGGATCCGTCGCCTTGATATAGCTCAAGATTGCGATCCAGTAATTCCCCTTTTCTTTGGGCAATTTTTAGCATATTAATTGAGAGGTCATGGCCAAAATAATCCACATCTTTGGGCAAGTATCCTATATTGCCCCCGGTACCGATGGCGGTTTCAAGCACCCTATCGCCCGGTTTGATCTTTAGGGAAGCAATATAATTTTCCCTGATTATTTTTTCCGAATTTATTTTTAGTTTTTCGCCCCAGCTTATTACCGAATCATACATAAAGGCTGAGCGGTCATGCAACAATCGTTGCCAATTGATTTTTATGGAATGCTTATTGGGTTGATAGATCTTTGCAATCCCGTTATTTATTGGGAATTTTTGCCCGGTCATGATTCCAACTAAAAATTTCCCTTCGATTTTAAAAGGTTCGCCAACATATGGGTTGCAGAGGAGGGAAAGGGTTTGTTTTCGCATGAATTGATTATAATTGGAAAAAAAGATTACTGAATACTTTAATCATAAAGGAAAAACGAAATGGATATTAAGGATAAAACTGTCTTGATCACGGGGGCATCGGACGGGATTGGAAAGGAGACAGCCTTGCGAATTGCAGAGCTGGGAACAAGGTTGATCTTGGTGGGCAGAAATGAAAATAAAACCATGGGAGTAGTAAATGAGATCATGGCAGCGACCCAAAATGAGCGTATCAATTATTTCATTGCCGACCTAAGTGAACTGGAACAAGTAAAAAAATTAGCGGAGCAAATAAAAGAAAAGTATTCAAGGTTAGATATTTTATTTAATAATGCTGGAGCAAACTTTCGATCTTGGCAGCTAACGTCAGATAATATCGAAAGGACTTTTGCGTTAAATCATTTGTCTTATTTTTTGTTGACCTATTTATTGATGGACTTGATCCAGGAAAGTGATTCCGCTCGAATTATTAATACTTCCTCGAGTGGGCATTGGACGGGAGTGATCCATTTTGATAATTTGAATTTAGAGAATGATTATAGTTTTATGAAGGCTTATCGGCAATCTAAGTTAGGGAATGTGATGTTTACTTATGAACTTGCTCGCAGAATGGAAGAGACGGGGGTTACAGTAAATGCGCTGCATCCAGGTTGGGTTAAGACGAATATTGGGATACCCGAATGGGGATTCATCGGAAAGCTGCTTAAACCGTTTATCTTTAGGAAAGCGATTACGGTGGAAGAAGGCTCAAAAACGTCGATCTATTTAATCAAATCTGATGAGGTTGAGGGAGTAAGCGGAAAATATTTTTATAAGAGCAAAGCGGTAAACACTAACGAAGCATCTTATGTTGTTGCTGATCAGAAACGTTTATGGAAAGAGAGTGAGAAATTAACTGGTATTTATTGGGAATAGCCCTTCCAATAATTACCAATATTTTATTTGTCTAATACCCGTATTTTTCTGCGACTGGTTCGATATTTGATTTATTTTTGATGAGGTCAACCTGACCACTTGTGGGCTCCGCTCAACAGAACCAATTTTCGGTCATTTGGGGGGGAGATGGAATATCATTAAAGGGTTTTTCCCAAACTGGCAACTGCTTTCCTGCCATTTTATATGATTCAGTTTCAATCATTTCGAATACTTTACGGGGGTTCGCGTCCTGGTTAGCCGCTGCAATGGAAGAAATAATTTGATGTAATTCGTCCATCCTTGGGTCAGGATGAGTCCAGTTATAGGAGAAATTCTCCTGATCCAATTCTCCACACCATTCCTCAACATCTGGGTGATCGAGGAGCGCACTACCGGGTGGGACTAACATGCGGACAGCCAATTGGACAGCTGGGATATAAGGAATCAAGGCTTGTGTTCTGATCCAGTTAAGAAAACGTATATAGTCATCTAAACTTGTCCATGGCGTAAATGGCATCCAGGTGGGTTGGGGGGATATGCCGTATTCAAGGAGCAATTGGAGGGCTTCTTCCATTTGCAGTAAGGTATGCCCCTTGTCTAGGCGAGTCAACACTGTATCGCTGGTTGCTTCGCATGCGGTAATAATAAAACTGCAACCCAATGTTGAAAATTCTTTAATTAATTCTTTTTGTTCAAGAATATGTTCAATTTTTGTCGTAAAACTAAAAGTGACTTCTGGAAATTCTGAGTGCATATCTCGAACGATTTTTTTGGCATGATTGGGACCATTTAAAAAATCGGGATCTCCAAAGCTGATATGTTTTGCACCTGCCAATATCTGCTGGCGTATATCTCCTGAAACGATCTCTATCGGGATAATAAAAAATCGACCTTGGTAGACTGGGACTAAAGGGCAGTGGTTACAGGTATGCAGACAGCCTCGGCTGGTTTCGACATAGGCAACCAACTCATGTTTCCCCTCGCTATTGTAGTGGGCATATTTGTCCAATGGGGGGAGATCTTTTCTTTCAGGAAGGTAAAATTCGATTCGTTCAATATGGGGAAGTTTGCTAGTTATTTTAGAACTCAAGCCAGGAATAGACCGAAAGTCTTGATCGTAATTCACGGCCTCGATCAATTCAACTAGGGGAGTTTCGTATTCCCCGGCAATTACTGTATCAGCTAAATTCTCTAGTAGGTAATCTGCGTTTAACCAGGCATAATGACCATAAAAACATATATGTGCATTTGGGTTAATCTGGCGAACTTGTTTGGCAGCCTCGACCCCTAGCCTTAAGGCAGTGTGCATAGGTACTGCAATGCCTACAAACTGAGCATTTTTTGCTTGCTCAGATGGGAATTCGTCGATTGATAGGTCGTAAGCATTTGAACTAAGACCCGCCGCGGATAATGCTGCAAGGGGCCAAGCAAGGCTAAGCGGCTGATGCCCTAATTCATAGCATGCTAATAGTAAGTTTTTTGGGTTCATTTAGTTATTATCGCAAGAACTAAATCTAAGCTTTAACGATCATAATTATAAATAAAGCTTATTTGCTGGCCGGGGCTGGCGCACCTTTACCGCCACCACCACTACCACCACCTTTATCGCTGGGAGCCGGGGCACCTTTTCCGTCAGGAGCGGGCGCATTTCCTCTTTGATCTTCTGGAATCCAATCATCAGGGAGTTGAGCGCCTTCACCAAATAAAAATTCTTCCATTTGTTGGCTCAGAAACTTATGTGCTTCGGGGTCGGCCATATTTAGACCGTAATGATTTATTGCAATTGTTTGTTGATCTAGCCATAATTGCCATGCCTGGGCAGACACAGTTTCGAAAATTCGTTTGCCTAATTCATCATTTCTTGGGGGACTAGATAGTCCAGGTAATTCCTTGCCAATTTTAACGCATTGAACCATTCGTTTTTCAGACATTAAGTGATAACCTCAAAAATTTTGTCATTGATTTTAATCATTTTCAGATTTCAGGTATTATAGAGCGGAGTGAATAGGCATGTCAATGGTCAATATAAATTTGAGGAAAATCGTATATCTGGGAATGAATGGGGCGTTTTCTATGATCCCGTTTAAAATGTTAATTGAGGCAGGGGCGAATATCCAAGCACTAATCTTACCGAGAGAATCTGCTGATAGATTAGGCCCCATTTGGCTTCCAATTGCAAAACCAATCCTATTTGAATTTCCGATGTTAGAAAAACAGAGTTCATTAAATCTTCATGGACTAGCTTCTGCACATCAAATTCCAGTGCTTTCTATTGGAAGTCTCAAAGACGAGAAAACCATCTTGGAATTTGAAAAATTATCTCCAGATCTTGTATTCACTGTTTGTTTTCCAAGAAAAATCCCCAAAAAATGGCTAAAAATCCCAAAACTTGGTTTCATAAATTTACATCCTTCCATGCTGCCAAAATATCGAGGACCAGCTCCCTTATTTTGGCAATTTAGGGGGGGCGAGGAAAATATGGGAGTTAGTCTTCATTTTATGGATGAAGAAATGGATACGGGAGATCTCATTGCTCAGCAGAAAGTTAATTTTGCGAATGGCATTACTGCTGCCGAGGCGGATGAAAAATCAGCGATTGTTGGGGGGAAGATGATGGTGGATGTCTTGTCTTTGGGGAGGATTGAGAGAAGAGCACAAAATGGGGAAGAGGCAAGCTATCAAAACTTTCCAGATGAAGTGGCGAAAACTATTTCCACTAAGTGGGATGTAATGCGGGCCTATAATTTTCTGAAAGGGGCGGATGAATGGTCGCCATTTAGGTTAGATTTGGGGACGGGGGAACAAATCCGAATAAACCAAGTATTGGATTTTCAAATCGAAGAATCTCAAAATAGACTAATGATCGAAGATGATGGTGTCTATTCTGTCCAAATGAAAGGTGGAATTATTCGATTTCGCTAGGAGTATCCTCATTTCTGCGTTTGTCGACTAGTATAAGAATACCGGCAACGGCAGCAATCGCAAAAATTGATAAACAAATTAAACCGATCAAAACAAAGGGGTTATGTGCGAAATAGGATATCAATACAAATAAAATGGATATTACAGCGGCAATGGGGAAGGTGATGGCAATCAAAAGCCATACGCCAGCTTTTTCTAGGGCAGGTAAAATCGCGACGATGATCGTGATGGGGTTTAGCAATAAGAACATCCCGCACCAAAGAAGGGTAAATCCTGCAAATCTAGCTCCCCATAAAGCAGCGGTGTACTCCTCATCCATTTGAAGAATTGAATTTTCTCGATCGACAAAGAAAACTCTATATAAACTTTCATCTCCATCAAATACGAAAGGGAGAAGCTGGTCTTGCTTGATCTCTCCAAATGTTGTGGTGAACTCATTTTGCGGGACTGCCGTGAAACTAATTCGAAGATCTCCAATATTTGGTGAGTCTAGATTCGATTCCCCAAAATATAAATATTCGTTGCTCAGGCTTATAATCCTGGATTGTAATGCTTCCTGGTTGATGGGTTCCTGTGATAGATCGAGATTAATTGGATCTGGAAAATCAATCTGAATTGGATCAATATTATAATTTCCAATGGAGGCATGGGGCACAGTAAAGACGAGATTATTAAATGCCATTTCGGGGTTATCATAGCCAGAATTGTTAAAATTCGCTGAATTTTCAGGAGAGTTTGTCCATTCTTCTGAATATTGATAATATGTATCTTCATCTTCATTTACTTCTTTTTCGGTCCAAGCAAACATTTCAACGATACGGGTAAGCTGAATATAATTTGTATTATTAAGAAAGTCGGGATCAGAAAGAAAATCTAGGGATCTG
>SWCD01008004.1_pt1 | contig 25768 bp, 27 predicted proteins | sample 4693011 | NCBI WGS metagenome assembly SWCD01 (sample SAMN10267278, study PRJNA491770) | bioreactor metagenome | isolation source: DHS bioreactor inoculated with marine | place: Japan: Omine Ridge, Nankai Trough | reverse complement strand
CCCGTGATGGATCTTATATTTCCCGCGAATAAGGGAAGAACTAAAATATTATGCGAACACCTGCAGGCAAAGAATGCTCCTATTTCTATGGTGATTATCACCGTGGAAAAAACCTTGAGGAATGCCGCCTATTAAAAGACCATGGTCTTGAATGGGAGGAATATCATTGCAACAAATGTCCGATTCCAGATATATTCCAGGCAAATTCATGCAAAAACATGCAGTTTACAGTTGAGCTCAGAAGTCCTTTTGTCTTGATGAAACCACGGGTGGAAATAAGCACCTATTGTTTAAAATGTGAATGCGATGTTGACCAGCCCAAAATTGGCTGTGGTCAATGTCACCCCCTCCTTGATATTTTTGTAGTTGGCCCCAATGATGAAAACCTATCTGATTGACCTCGATGATACCCTTTTGGGGAATGATATGGATACCTTCATTCCTCCATATCTCAAATTAATTGCGGATACTCTAAAAGAGTATGCTTCTACAAATGAAGTCATTCAAACAATGATGGAAGCTACGCAATTAATGATGACTCAAGATCAACCCAACATCACCCTTAAAAATTGCTTTGATGAATATTTTTATCCAAAATTGGGTATTAATTTCAATGCTGTTCAACCCATCTTACAAGACTTTTATGCCACTCGATATCTTCAATTGGGCGAATTAACTCAAAAAAGATTGGAAGCGATAAAATTAATTGATACGCTGGTTTCCAGGGGAGATCGCATTGTCATTGCGACCAACCCCCTTTTTCCTGACTTTGCCGTGCAACCCAGGTTGGATTGGGCTGGTTTACCAAAAGAAAATTATAAATTTGAAATGATCACCACATATGATGATTATCATTTCTCTAAACCACACCCTGCCTATTATGCCGAAGTTTTAGCCCAAATTGGCTGGCCCGAAGGCCCAGTGATCATGATTGGCAATGATAATGAAAATGATATTGAACCCGCTCAAAAATTAGGGTTGGCGACCTTTTATATTAACCCTGATGAAGAACGCAATCACCAATATGTGTTGGATGGAGAACCCTCCGATGCAAGTGGCTGGCTTGACAAGGTCACCCCCTGGGTGGATTCGGTTCCTGAAGAACATTTAACCCCATCCTTCCATACGCCCGAGGCGTTTATTGCCATCTTGAAGTCAACACCTGCCGCCGCTCAAACACTAATTCGCCCTCTTGCAAAAGAATTATTAGGACAGAGAACTTCGAAAGATAGCTGGAGTCTTGGTGAGATCTTTTGTCATTTACGAGATGTTGACCTAGAAATTAATCTGCCCCGCATTAATACCTTATTGACCGAGCAAGATGCCTTTATCACTGCCGTTAATGCAGATGTCTGGATCGAAGAACGCCAATATCAAGAACAAGATCCCCTTGAAGCATTTGAAGAATTTATGCAGGCAAGAATTAAACTTTTGACTCAACTCAATAGCCTTTCAGACACAGATTGGATGAGGTCAGCCCGCCACACAATTTTTGGTCCCACTAATCTAAAAGAGTTAATTCGAATTACATCTAGACATGACCGATTGCATATGCAGCAAATTTATAAAACTTATCAATCCCTGATATAAAAAAACCGAGTAGATACTTCTTCGCTCCCTCATTATTGAAAGACGCTTCTATATAAGCCTCCTCATCAATATATTTATCCATCATTTTATTGTGGATTTATTTAATATGTCTATTCAAAAAATTAATGACAATATTGAAATAATCATTTATTATTAATTCGTATCGATATTTAGTTGCTAGGGTTGTATCAACAAGGTACTTTATTGGAGGATGTAAACATGCAGAAACGCATTGTGATTACCGGCATGGGCTGTATCAGCCCGGTGGGTAATGATGTTGAAACAACATGGAAAAATATTGTCGCTGGCAATTCGGGTATCGGACCGATCACTCATTTTGATCCAAGCGATTTTAAAACTCGGATTGCGGCCCAAGTAAAAGATTTTGATGCAAAAGAGCTTTTCGGATCAAAAGATGCCCGCCACATGGACAGAAATGCCCATTTCGGATTAGCGAGTGCATTACAGGCCTATGAAAATAGCAAATTAGAAATCACCGATAGTAATCGAGACCGCATTGGTGCAGTCATCGGTTCAGGCATTGGCGGTTTAGGAACCACAGAAAATCAAGCCAAAATTTTATTTGAGCGCGGACCGAACAAAGTCAGCCCATTTTTGATCTCAATGATGCTTTCGGATTCTGCTGGCAGTATGGTTGCGATTCAATTAGGCATCCGCGGACCCAATTGGTCTGTAGTTACCGCCTGCGCAACTGGAACCAATGCAATTGGGGAAGCAGCCGAGGCTATTCGTCGTGGACAGGCAGATGTGATGTTCGCTGGCGGAACAGAAGCAGCGATCGTTCCCCTTTCTGTTGCTGGGATGTGTTCTTTTAATGCAATGAGTACTCGTAATGACGATCCCATTCATGCTTCACGTCCATTTGACCAAAATCGAGATGGATTTGTAATGGGCGAAGGTGCAGGAACCGTAATGCTAGAATCATTAGAACATGCGCAAGCACGCGGAGCAAATATCATCGCAGAGCTTGTCGGCTATGGCAGCACAAATGATGCCTTTCATATCACAGCTCCCGTAGCACAAGGGGCGGGTGCTGCTAGATGCATGGAAAATGCATTGGAATCTGCTGGTCTAAACGCAAAAGACATCGGCTATATTAATGCCCACGGCACCAGCACCCTATTAAATGATAAGGCTGAAACTGCCGCCATCAAAACTGTTTTTGGTGAACAGGCTTACAAAATTCCTGTTTCATCAACCAAGTCCATGACCGGACATTTGATGGGTGGTGCAGGCGGCTTGGAAGCAGTCATTTGTGCCAAAGCTATTCTAAATTCAATCCTCCCCCCCACGATTAACTATGAAACTCCCGATCCACTTTGTGATTTGGATTATGTACCAAACGAAAGCCGGGCAAAAGAATTAGATTACGTCATGTCAAACTCCTTTGGTTTTGGTGGACATAACGCAACTATTATTCTTGCAAAGTATCAAGAGGTCTCCAAATGAGCATTTATGCACATATTACCGGATGGGGAACTGCCATCCCTGAAAAAATTCTAACCAACGAAGAAATTAGCACCATGGTCGACACAAATCCAGAATGGATCGTGGAAAGGACGGGGATCAGGACTCGTCACATCGCTGCGCCTGAAGATACATCAGCCACCCTCGGTGCAGAAGCATCCATAAAAGCATTAGAAATGGCAAATGTACCCCCTTCCGCAGTCGATTTGGTGATTACCGCAACATCATCACCAGCTTATGTATTTCCTGCAACAGCCTCCCTTATCCAAGATTCAATTGGTGCGACCAATGCAGGAGCATTTGATCTTTCCGCTGCTTGTACCGGATTTATTTTTGCCTTAAATATGGCCACTCAACTTATCCGCAGTGGGCAGATCAATACTGCAGTGGTGGTTGGCGCAGAAACCCTTACCCGATACGTAGATTGGACAGATCGCGGAACTTGTATCCTCTTTGGGGATGGCGCTGGCGCATTTGTGCTCCAAGCCAGCCCTGTGCAAGGGGGCGTGATCTCATCTGTGATGCGCTCTGACGGCTCTGGTGGAGATTTATTATCTGTGCCTGCTAGTGGTGCTGCGATGCCCGCAACAGCTAAAACCATCGAACAAGGAATGCATTTTATTAAAATGAACGGCAGAGAGGTCTTCCGCTTTGCCACTCGCGTAATGGCTCGTGCTTCTGAAGAAGCCCTTGAAAAAGCCGAGTGGAATTTGAATCAAGTCAAGTTGATCATTCCTCACCAAGCTAATAAACGCATCATCGAGGCAGCTGCCCGAGGGTTAAAATTGCCCATCGAAAAATTTGCCATCAATGTGGACAAATACGGCAATACATCCACAGCTTCCATTCCCATTGCAACTGTTGAAATGGTAGAAAATAGCAGATTGGTCAAAAACGATAAAATTGTGATGGTAGGTTTTGGGGCTGGTTTAACCTGGGGAGCTGTGACTGTGATCTGGAAAGAGCCTTTCCCAGCAGATAAATCGGTCAATATTGATCTCTATCGAATTTTGGCTCGAATAGGGTCCTTCTTCCGCCGTGTGATTCGCCGGATCGAGGGCATAATCTGGGGTAGGAAAACACCCTAATCAATCCTTAAATAGCAAAAAGCCGTGGAGAAATTCTCCACGGCTTTTTTTTTGCAAATACATTTACTATTCAACAGGTTGCCGAATGATCGTCAACAATTTCTCAGGGGCTGTCCTGTTAGGGTCTTTGAGGTAGATTTCATGGTGTTTACCCCTTAAATTGAATCCCTGGTCTGCCACAAAATTATGCAAAATTTCAATCGTCGCTTCTTCTTCACTATAAGGCCCATAATGCATGATCTGAGCGCATAATCCTTCCTCATACGCCACCATTTTTACCTGCTTTAACTCTTCCAATGGTTTCTTAGCATAAGCCATTTCCAATGCCTTTGTAACCATTTCCTCAGTGACAAAATCAGGTTGGCGAAGCATCATCGTCCAATTCCATTCTTCTCGTGGGGGTGTTGGACCAGAATAATCATCAAACCACCAAAGTCCCTGAAGTTTACAGACTACAAAATCTTGTTCCATCTCCTTGGCTTGAAATTTCACTTTATACGCCATATTATATAAGGCCCCTACTTTGGCGATATATGCCTCCCCACCCGGTTCCCCACGCCCATCGATCATCAGATAAGACACTGCTGGGACATCGATCAATTCGGGGTCTTTCTTAGCGGTAAAAAATTCTTTATACTTTTTGGTTAGATCTATTTTACTCATTTGTTTATCCTTTGTTTTTTTCTCTTTCGTAAATTTGGTAGCTGATTGATTTGATTTGGTTCCATCTTGGTCAATACTCCGACAAAAATTAACATTTTATATTAGTCCACTGACGGCAGACCAGCTATTCTCTTCTAAGGCAGCAATCTCGAGCATTTTCTCAGAGGTAGCAAGTAGTAAATCTTTCAGGTTTTCTTCTTCAACCCCTCGCTTAAAGAGATTTGCCACCTCTTGCCAGCGGTCACCAATATTTTTGAACTGGTCTGCGCCTACTTCTAAACCTGGTTCGTTGATCCTTTCCGCAGCCTCTCGCAGAAAACGACTAAACATGTAACGGAAAAGCCCCCCTCCTGTCCCACCCGCGGCATCAATGAAGATGTAGGAGTTGAACATAGTTGCTTTGAGTAATTCAGGTTCTAGCGAATCTGGCCAATTGACCAATTGCTTAGCAGCCTTACGAATACCTTTTACGCCGAAATTGCTAATTGGTGGATTTATCATTTCTTCCGCTTGCTCGGAAATTGCAAGCCGGATATCTTCTGGGGTGGGCAGGCGTTTTTTACTGAAATCAAAAGTAAACCAACGATTCTTTGGTGCAAAGGGCGGGTAAATCGAACCGCGCGCTTTTGCCAGATCCGCAAGGGAAATTGTATAAAGTTTGTCATCTCGATCCGCGACCAAAATCGTTTGGGTGTCCGGGTCATATCCACACACAACTACAAAATGACCTCCAAAATGATATTCCTCTCCCCCAAAATAAAAATAAGGGAGGAAGCCCATATCGCATTGCACCATCACCGGCTGCCCTTCTTCTAGCAACCCTATCAAGGCGCTTTCTGCTTTTTTCGCGCTGCTGGTGGTGAAGTCACCAACCAATACGCCGCTGCGCTCCCCCACACAAACTTCAAATTGTTGCTTTGGTCGTCCTTTCCCTCGCCCGCCCATGAACGGCATTGTCCCCTTAGAATGCCAGTACATGAAGCCTACGCCACCACCGATCCCCAAAAGCATATCTTCGCTCAACGGGTGGTCATTATGCTCATAAATATGTTGTATTGAACCTGTACAGCAGTGGTGGGTTTCAAGGTTTTTGAAACCCGCTATGGGTTTTAGTTTCATTTTTCCTCCATTTTTATGATAAATTCTTTAATCCATTTAATCTCGGATTCAATCATCGTCAGACTATACTCAAACATTGCATTTACATGGAATGGAAGATCATGCTCAGATTGTTCTTTCCATCTTACTTCAACATGTTTATAACGATTATCTAGATCTCCGAGATACTCCTGCAAAGCTTGAGCCACTTCGCTGCTAGAAAATGCAGGTAAGTTAGATAATCCAATCAGAAATGGATTTGTTTTTGTATTTGAGGATGAGAGGGTCAATAACGTAGCTTCTCGCCAAACAGCCATCCCTTCCGTTGTGGGCTGGTACACCTTTTTCCCTGGGCCACGCCCACTGGATTCTTCCTTTTGACTTGAAACCAACCCCCTTTCTTCTAATTTTCGCAATATATAATAGATTGAGGAAAAACCAATTTCGGTCCAATCTCGCATGTTGCGCCCTTCGAGTACTTGTTCAATCTGATAGCCATGCCGGGGTTGTTCCACGATTAAGCTAAGGATCGCCAATTCCGCATTTGTCATTCTCATTACCTCATTTATTCTAGTACTAGAATATAGCACTATTGAATATTTGTCAATAGGTAATAATTATGGAACAGGCCTCTTCTAGTAGTTATGAGACTATTTCTGCTTTTTATTTCGTTCGATAGCAAAGAGAAATACAAAATAATCAATAATAAGAAATTTGACAAAACTTATCTAATAAATTTGTCATAAAATAACAAAAATGATTAGAAAATTATTAATCTTTACTTTTTGAGCTAAAAATTTATCCCCCCAGGTTGATAGATTGGTATAATTGGTGGATTGAAAAACAATTGACTTATTATTTTATTCATACAAAAAATCCTTTTCGGAGGGTAGAGTGAACACATCACGAAACAGATTTTCCTTAATATATTTACTCCTGATCATCGGTGTCATCACCTTGTTTATGATCAATTTCCCATCTTCTACTGGAGATGAAACTTTGACCATTAACCAGGTCGCCGCAGATATTCAAGCCGGCAAGGTGACCCGTATTGTTCAAGATGACAGCGATCATTTGATCGTCATCTACAAAGATGCCAACCAGACAGAGCGGGAAGCCCAAAAAGAGGCTGAAGCCACCTTGGTAGACCAACTGATTGCCTTAGGTGTAACTGCAGACCAACTGTCCCCCAACAACATCAAGCTTGAAGTTCAACCCCCAAGCCCCTGGGTTGGCGTAATCAATTTTGCAGTATATTTCTTACCCATCATTGCCATTGGTTTCATCTTTTGGTTCTTTTTTAGACAGGCCCAAGGAAACAACAATTCCGCGATGTCCTTTGGTAAATCTCGGGCGCGCATGTTTTCTGGCGATCAACCCACTGTCACATTCGATGATGTTGCCGGTGCGGATGAAGCAAAACAAGAACTTAATGAAATCGTAGAATTCTTGAAAGAACCCGAGAAATTTATCGCTCTCGGTGCCAGAATTCCAAAAGGTGTCCTCTTAGTTGGCGCACCCGGTACTGGAAAAACATTAATGGCTAAAGCCGTTTCAGGCGAAGCCGGTGTTCCCTTCTTCACGATTTCGGGTTCAGAATTCGTCGAAATGTTCGTCGGTGTTGGCGCTAGCCGAGTTCGCGATCTTTTTGACCAAGCCAAGAAACACTCCCCCTGTATCATCTTTGTTGATGAAATTGATGCAGTAGGTAGACAACGTGGCGCAGGCTTAGGAGGCAGCCATGATGAACGTGAACAAACATTGAATCAGATGTTGGTTGAAATGGACGGTTTTGAAACCGATACCAACGTGATCATGATCGCAGCTACCAACCGACCTGACATTTTAGATCCTGCCCTCATGCGCCCTGGTCGATTCGACCGCCGCGTGATTCTTGATAGACCTGATGTGCGTGGACGATCAGAAATCCTTAAAGTTCACACTCGAGGCAAACCCCTCAGTGAAGATGTCAATCTTGATATATTAGCCCGAAGCACCCCCGGTTTTGTCGGTGCCGATCTTGAAAACCTTGTTAATGAGGGAGCGATTTTAGCAGCCCGTAGAAACAAAAAAGTCATCGAACAAGATGATCTTCAGGAAGCGATCGAACGTGTCATGGCTGGACCAGAACGTAAAAGCAGACTGATTAGCCCCGACGAAAAATTGATCGTGGCCTATCACGAAGCTGGGCATGCCGTGGTTACACACGCCACTGCCAATTCTGATCCTGTTCACAAAGTTACCATTGTTCCTCGTGGCATGGCCGGCGGTTATATGATCGCCCTACCTGAAGATGACCGAACAATGATGAGTCGAAATAAACTTTTCGATGATATGACTGTGGCGTTGGCCGGTAGGGCTGCCGAAGCAATGATTTTTGACGATGTCACTTCTGGCGCTTCAAATGACTTACAGCGAGTAACCCAGATGGCTCGTTCTATGGTCACTCAATTAGGCATGAGCGAATCTCTCGGAAATAGAGTATACGGCAAAAAAGAAGAAATGATCTTTTTGGGAAGAGAAATTTCCGAACAGCGAGATTATTCTGATGCCGTTGCTGAAGACATCGATCGTGAAGTTCATCAAGTGGTTGATAAAGCTTATACGCAGGCAAAAAAAATCTTAACCAAATACAAAAAAGAACTCAACACTGTCGCTCAAAAATTGATCGAAGTCGAAACCTTAAGCCGCAAAGAATTTGAAAAACTATTCCCACCCCCGGTCAAGAAGAGAATTGGCGGTACGCCTGTGCTCTTGAACGGTAAAGGCCCAAAGGTTTCCTTAAAGCCTAAAGCCAAAGCAAAACCCAAGGCTAAAGCAAAAGCAAAACCTAAGGTAAAAGCAAAAAAGAAATAGCTATCAAAAAGACGAACCGATAATGGTTCGTCTTTTTTTATTTAATATTAATATTGCATTTCTTTACTTGGGATATATCTTCCATTTTTTTTCTTCTGCAACAGCTCTCAGTTGTTCATCAGGGTAAACAGCAATGGGGTTTCCCACCATTTCCATCAAATTGAAATCAGACAAAGAATCCGCATAAGAAAAACTTTCCTGAAAGTTAATTTCTAAACCCAAGTCTTTGATTTTTTGTTTTGAGAACAATTCCTTATTCTCACCTTGGCAGGGTTCACTTTCAGCCCTACCTGTGTACTGCCCATTTTTCATCTCATGAATGGTACCCACTGCATAATCCGCCCCAACCTCTTTTGCAACTCGCTCCAAAAGACCCACTGGGCCGCCAGAAACGAGAAAAATCGGATCACCATCAGCTTTATGCTTTCTCAATTTCTCCAGCACATCTTCTCGATAGATCTTATTGATTCGGTTTACAACCACCCAATCCCACATCTTTTCAGCTTCTTCTTCTGTAAATCCTTTAAAGTACCATGATAAATGTTTGGCCCACGGACTTCGAAATTGCACTTGGTTGATCAAACCTACTTTAAAAAGAAGGTATAAGCAATAATGCACAATCAGAAAAATATAATGGGTAAATAATCTTTTTCGGTGCAATGTAAAATATTCAAAAATTCCATTCCACACCCGATTCTGCGTAATAGTGCCATCCACGTCAAAAAATGCTGCTTTCATAATTTTCCTAATTATCTCAATTAACCAAAAAAGTCTGGCAGAAATTGCTTTCTACCAGACATGATTTTACTCTGAATTACCAGGAATACTAGGCAACTCCCTCTTTATGCATCCGCACCAATTCCCTGCGCAATATTTTGCCTACTGTGCTACGGGGCAATTCTTCCACAAATTCAATTTGTTTTGGCACTTTATAGCGGGCTAAATCTTTACAACAAAAATCATGTATCTCTTCTTCGCTACAAGATTCTCCTGGGTTAAAGACCACCCAAGCTTTCACAGCCTCGCCGCTGTCTGCATCAGGGATGCCTGCCACACCTGCTTCAAATATTTTGGGATGACTCATCAAGATCTCTTCAACTTCGCGCGGCCATACTTGGAATCCACCGGGTTTGATCAACTCTTTCTTCCGATCTACGATATAGAAATATCCATCTTCATCCATATAGACAATATCACCCGTATATAGCCACCCATCTCTCAGAGCATTTTCGGTTTCGGTAGGCATATTATGATAGCCTTTCATCACCTGAGGACCTTTCAATAAAAGCTCACCGATCTCACCAGGAGGCAGGGTTTTTCCATCCTCCAGATCGACCACTTTACAATCTACATCTGGCAGAGGTAATCCGATTGAACCTGGGCGATTATCTCCCACCACAGGATTACAATGTGAGGCAGTCGGGGCTTCGGATAGACCATATCCTTCCACTAAGTTTCCACCTGTGATCTCTTCAAATTTTAGCTTGGTCTCACGCATCAGCGCAGCAGACCCAGAGATACAAAATTTTATATTGCTCAGATCATATTTTCCTGCAGCCACTGCCGCATTATTATTGATCGCGTTATACATCGCCGGCACACCCGGATAGATCGTTGCTTTATATTTAGCCAAATTCTTAAGCACATCCGTCATATCTCTCGGATCAGGAACCATCACAAAGGTTGCCCCGATCAGCAAGCCATAATTTAATCCAGCAACCATGCCATAGACATGATAAAGCGGAATCGCCATACAAATGATTTCTTCCCCTTCGATAGCTGTCGGATTCCAAGAAGCAATCTGACAGGAATTAGCCACTACTGCCTGATGGCTGGCCACTACACCTTTTGAAATACCAGTCGTCCCCCCACTATATTGGAACAAAGCAGTGTCTTGGGGACTGATCTCAATATCTGGTCGATCTTCCGCAGAATATTTTTCTAGAAGATCTGGCATCCACACATCGTTATCCCGAAGTGTCACCCTAAATCCAGATTTCTTTTCTTTGACTAAAGTGAATAATAAGCGAGTTATCGGTGGCAGTGCTTCTTTAATATTCGTGACAATGATCTGTTTTATTTGTGTTTGATCCTGGATCGCTTTCACTTTTTCATAATTATTGGTCATCAAGACCATATGTTCAACACCAGCATCATTCACTTGGTAGATAATTTCTCGCTCAGTGTAAAGCGGATTGGTCGCCACCACTACCGCCCCTGCTTTCAACAAACCAAAATAAACCATCACAAATTGTGGAGTGTTGGGCATGAACAAGCCAACCCTGTCCCCTTTTTTGATGCCTAAGCCATGAAACGCTGCCGCCAAACGATTTGCGTAATCGTCCATTTCTTGATAAGTGATCTCTGCCCCGTTGAATATTGTGCATACTCTCTCAGGATATTTTTTAGCACTTTGTTCAAGTAAACCGAATAATGGAATAGCAGGGTACTCGATCGTATGAGGTACCCCTTGGTCATATTTCTTAAGCCAGGGTTTGTTTTGCATAACTATTCTCCAAGTATGGGGTTGTAAATAGATTATTCTTCCTTACCTAAAAGTATAGGTATTTATCCTAGCAATGTCAATAAATTGGGGATAAACCCTGGCATTTTTACGAGTTTTTTTTATTTTTATACTGAATTGGGACTGAGTATAGATTAAATGACCGATATTTTGCTTGTAGCTACAAAAAATGATTAATGATTTTTATACTTTTTTCCAAAACATCCCCATCTACCATTTTTACCCAATGTATCATCGAATCCCCCGGTTTAAACCAGGTGTTCTGCCGTCGCACAAATAATTTTGTTTTGCGGAGCAAATCCTCCACCGCTTCTTCATAGGTCATTTCACCTTGAAGGTGGGCAATCAACTGTTTATACCCGATCGCCGAAAAACTTCGTAGATCAGACGGATACTTTTCAAGCAAGCCATTTACTTCGTCCAAAAACCCCGCTTCCATCATCTTATCCACCCTTTCTTCCACACGTGCATAAAGCACCTCTCTGGGTCTCGACAAGCCTATTTGCAATACTCGGTAGGGAAGTGGTTTCTGTCTTCGCTGCGCAGAAAAAAGCTTGCCTGTTCGCAAGATCACCTCAAGAGCCCGAATTGTACGGCGCTGATTCCTTGCATCCATTTTTATTGTGGCGACCGGATCCAAACTTTTTAAACGAGCAAATAATCCATCGTTGCCGATCTCCTCCCCCCATTTGTTCAAAGCTTCTCGCATCCGATGATCTTCTTTCAATTCTGGAATATCCCACCCCTGAGTGATCGCATGAATATATTGACCAGTGCCGCCCACACAAATTGGCAATTTCCCTCCCGCATGGATCTCCACAATTTTTTCTTTGGCTTCCTTTTGGAATCGACCAATATTCCAATCCTCATCAGGGTTCGCTATATCAATAAAATGATGGGGCACACGCGCTAATTCTGCTTGACTTGGTTTTGCCGTGCCGATATCCATTCCCCTATAAAACAACCTAGAATCAATAGATAGGATTTCCCCACCTAATTTTTCTGCGATATCCAAAGAGAGCTCGGTTTTGCCCACCGCTGTAGCGCCTAAAATTATAATTACAGGTTTCATTTTCTTATCCACTGACATTCTCAAAATGTTCGATCATTGGCGTCCTCGATTTCTTTTCTTTTTCAATGGCGATCACATCTAATCGCCAATCCTTATTTTCCCCTAATTTTTGAAGATAACTTTCTGCAGATTCGATCATATGCTGCATCTTTTTAGGGGTGATCGCTTCCTCTGGATGACCGAAATACTTCGAGGACCTGGTTTTTACTTCCACGAAAACCAAGCAAGATCCATCCTGAGCCAAAAGATCAATTTCCCCATAAGGGGTACGGATATTATGAGCAAGGACTTGGTAGCCTTTTTCAATTAAATAGTCTGAGGCTTTTTCTTCTCCCCATTTACCCAAGGCTTGATTATCAATGCTCATTGCATAAGTTTATCAAAGTTCTTGATTTAAAAACATATAAAAAAAAGACTGAGAATAAATTTATTCTCAGTCTTCAATATATAGTGATTTAACTAATCAATGATTTTTACCACTACCTCACCGATCCCCGCATCAATAAATAGCTCAACTTTGTTATCCGCAGAATTGAAATTTCCGGTCATGTATGCACCATTTTGCATGTTCAGCTCACCAGGAACTCTGTTATTTCCTAACCCGGTGTCCAAGTGGAGTTTGATCGCTAATTCTCTAGGAACATAGACGATCAATTGACCGATCCCACCGCTAATATTTGCAGAGAAATCTCCATTATCGGGCAGATAGATCGTCACCTTACCAATACCCGTATCCACATCTAAATCAGTGATCATCATGCCGCGCAGGTCAATCTCTGATTCACCAATCCCTGTGTTTACTTCCAAATCTAATGGCACCTGATCGCTTAATTCAATTTGCCATTCTCGGTCATTCCCCTCATTATTGAAGATCCAGGAAGGATACCGGTCAGGTCCTTGACTTTCAAGTTGGAAATAAGCTGTATCACCAACCATCCGGAAATCCTGATCCACATTTTCTCCCTCTACCAATACCAATTTACCAGTAGCAAGCAGGCCCCGAGCATCTGTAAGCGGATCAATTCTCAATCCACCGATTCCAAACCCGATATCGATCTTTGCCTGGTCTGCATCTTCTAAGGGCTGAGCAAACTCTTGGGTATATAGATCACCAGTGACAAATTCACCCGAACTTCTAACCAACCATGCGCCAGCAGTAAAGATTGCTACTATGATCAAGATCGAAAGACCCTGCCATATACCAGATCTTCGACCAAATAAGATATCCAGTCCTACCGCAACTAAGACCAAGGGCCATAAGCGAGTGACCAATTGCCAAAGGTCCACATCGATCACGTTCATATTGTTGAGCAAAAACACTACACCTATGCCGATCAAAATGAGTGGCCATACCAAACTTGTTCCCCGATAATTTCTTTTTTCTACAGTCATCTTCTTATTCCTCTTTTTTAAATGTACGAATGAGTAAAAATCCACCAGCCGCGATCAAAAACAATGGCCACATATTTGCAAAATTAAGCCATGCTAACCACGAAAAATGCATATTACTCAGGAGTGATAATAATCCAAACAAGACCAATGCCCCACCAGCGATCTTGATCACTTCAGGGTTTTCAAAAATAGGTTGGTCAGTGGGTATGATCTCTTCACCTTCTGGGATTCTCGGAACTACCAGACTTAGGACCAGATAGATCCAAAATCCTGCACCATCCAGAAAACACAAGAATACAAAGAGTAAACGAACCCAGGTAGGATCTACCATAAGGTATTTGCCTAAACCCCCCGCGACACCCGAGATCATTGAATCTGTACGACTTCGATAATATTTTGACATTTGTGAACCTCCGTTCAATAAAAATGATAATTTTTGTTTTTCACTATACAATACGCAGCTATTCAAAAAGGGTTGCAAAATAAAACCTCCAATCCAGCAAATCCTCATCCTAGCCTTTTGATTATCAGGTACAATTTAATTGTGAAACAGACCAGAAACCTCCCCAATCGAGATCGAACCAGTGTTTTGATCGCCACGATCCTATTGGCATTTACCCTCGCAAAATTTACAAATATCCCTGAGCAAACGATCAACTTTCAAGCAGTGGGGGTCTTCATCCCTTTGGTGATCAACCTTAACACCGTGGTTGCCTTACTCGTCACTGGAATGACCGCAGCGGGTACAGATTGGTTATTGCGTGACCATCCGAATTTGGGAGAAAGATCGACAATTCCCCATTGGGTATTGCCGGCATTTTCTGCCTGGGTGATCCATGTCACCTTAAGCAGTCTCACAGTATCCCCTACCTGGTGGCTGGCCTTTGCTCTGGGAGGCTTCTTACTTCTATTAGTGATCATTGGGGAATATGTCTTATTAGATTCTGAAGATATACGCCATCCCTTGGCCAAACTCGGATTAAATGCATTGTCTTATTCTTTGTTTTTAGTTGTCGCCGTCAGTTTCAGATCTACCGATGTGCGATTATTCATTTTGCTTCCCGCCCTAACCTTAGCAGCCGGGATGGTCAGTTTAAGAATTTTAAATATCGGATTAGAAGAGGACTGGCCTATTGCGCAAGCTTTGGTCAGTCTTGTCGTAGTGGGGCAATTTGCTGCAGTGCTTCATTATCTTCCCCTCAACCCCATCGGTTTTGGATTAATAGTTTTAGGTTTGATCTATGGAATTAACACCTTCCTCATAAACTTAAAGGAAGAAGAGAACATCAGAAAGGCAGCCTTAGAACCGCTCTCTATATTGATTGCGATATGGATAATGGCCTTGGTGATCAGACGATGATCGAAAAGATTACTATTCAGAAAAATCATTTGTCCGAGATGATCCAATCGATTAACGCAGATCTCCCCAACGAATCTTGCGGGCTACTTGCCGGAAGTAAAAATCAAAGTCTAAAAGTGTTTCCGATCACCAACATTCTCAAAAATCCAGTGCGCTACCAAATGGATCCTGAACAACAGATAAAAGCCCTCATTGAAATTGAGGAAAATGATTTTGACTTGCTCGCAATTTACCATTCCCATCCTGCCGGTCCTGCAATTCCATCCCTTACAGATGTGGCAGAAGCAATGTATCCTGAGTCGGTATTTCTCATATTTAGCCCTGGGTCCGATCAGTGGAATTTCAGAGGATTTATGATACAACAAGGGGATGTTCAAGAGGTACAGATATCGGTTATAGGGTAAAGTAACTATCTACAAGATGTAGGGTTTCAACTTTTTACGAGATCAATTAATTTAAAAAACAGGAGAATTTATCCCACTATGGAGATATTATCCAAATTAGGCATACTGCTCGCAGCATATTTCTTTGGCGCCATCCCCTTCGGTTTCCTCATTGTCTACCTCACCACTGGTAAAGATGTTCGTGACATTCAAAGTGGTCGAACAGGTGGCACAAACGCAATGCGCGCAGCAGGATTTTGGGTGGGTTTGAGTACTGCGATTCTAGATATTCTAAAAGGTGCCGGGGCTGTTTGGCTTGCCCGATACTTCTTTCCAGATAATTTCTGGCTGATTGCATTTGCCCCGATCTGTGCCATTCTCGGACATAACTATTCGATATTTCTGGCTCAACGCAATGAAGAAGGAAAAATCAAACTCGGCGGTGGCGCTGGTGGTGCTACCTCACTAGGTGGTTCATTAGGTTTTTGGTGGCCCAGCGGCATCATCATTTTTGTCTCAGCCGTGCTCATCTTTTACTTTGTCGGCTATGCCTCAGTAACCACGATCAGCATCGCCTTTCTCTCTATACTGATCTTTTCCTATAAAGCGGTTGTCGATGGCTGGCCCTGGGCCTATGCGGTCTATGGTTTGATCGCCATGTCATTATTATTATGGTCGCTCCGCCCAAACATCAAGCGCTTACTGGCTGGCGACGATCGGCTCCATGGTTTTAGAAAGATGATGAGAGATAAAGCCGAAGCAAAAGAAAAAGCTACCAAAGAATAAAGAAATTATTTAAACAGAAATTCCCGCAATGCATATTGCGGGAATTATTTTTTAAGCATTATTTATTACACATAAAGATTATTATTCAAAATACTCCTCAGAAGCAATCGGCTTTTCATTATACATTTTTTCATAGAGTGCGATCATATTACTTTGATGCAGTTGCTCTGCCAATCCCCCCAACAACACTCGGCTTTTTCCACAGGATTCCACATCAGATTCTTCGATAACATCCAAAGGATATTTTCTTTTATTTGCCTTTCTTACCACTTTACGCATTTCGATCAAATAATCAATATTACTTTTTGCCATAGTGCCCACTTCCCCTCTTAAAATAATATCGCCATGCCCCTGAACGATATTCTCTAAACCCATCTTGGCAATTTCTTTCAAAGAGGAAATTGTTACGTCAATATCCCCATCTACAATATAAGGCACCGGCATGATCGTATCCCCAGAGAACATTACCCGATCTTCCTCTAAAACAACTGCTATATTATCTGCGCTGTGACCAGGTAAATGGAAGATACGCAAATTCTTTTTCCCGATCTGTATGCCAATATCGCCTTCGGAAAACGTGATATCGGGCAAAACTATTTTTGTATTCTTAAAAACAGAATTTCCTTTCTTGGCTATTTCCAAGGCAGGGATCCCGATTTCTTCCAAATATTGATAGCAAAGTGAATGCCCCACGATCTTCGCTTGTGGGAAAAAATAATTTCCCCAAGAATGATCCGCATGATAATGAGTGTTTATTAAATATCGCACGGGCAATTGGAGTACTCGGTCAATAAAATCTCTCATCGCTGCGGTTTCCTCAGGGAAAGCCAAGGTATCGACCACAACCGCCATATCTGGCCCAATGATCACGCCCGCATTTACATTTGCATAATTATTACTCTGAAAGGAATATACGTTATCTGCCACTCGTTCTCGATGTACCATAAATAAAAATTCTCCAATAGTTTCTATAAAACTAAAGAAGGATAACAAAAACGGAGGGCAAAGTCAAGATAATTTGACATAAAATAATATTTTTACCAAAACTTCTCTTTTTTCAATATATGGATTGATCTCAACACTTTAGTACCCAGAGAAAGGTTTTCAACACCCTCAAATATCCCTCTGCCTTGTTAGCCCTCAGAGAGAGTGTTATAATCTGCCGTGTTTGGGGCCGTAGCTCAGCTGGTCAGAGCGCGCCGTTCACATCGGTGAGGTCGATGGTTCGAGTCCATTCGGCCCCACAACAGACCTCATATTTCTGCTAAAACATGAAGTATGAGGTTTTTTGCTTTTAATCTCCCATTAACCGCAGACCTCAATATTCTAATACAATTGCCCCGACTGACTAAAAAAAATAATCTGTCTAAGGACAGGGGTTTTTTACAATCAGTGCATTCTCTTCTTTAAACTAAAAGTACTTTTTTACGGATCAATTTACTAATAATTTTTCTAGTTTGTTTCTTAATTTTAGATATGTAGAAATTGAATAAACGAAAAATGCAAAAGGAATCATGAGCTCTCTATATTCACTTACTTCATGAAATCTTATTAGGTTTTTCCCAAAAATAATAAATGATAGTTGAATTATAAATATTATTACCAAAGAAATTATATATAAATTTCTATTTTCTTTTGAATAGAATGAAAGAATAAGTAAAATGAAAACTGTAGAAAAAAATGTAATTTGAGTAAATATAATATTCCATGTAGCGTAATTATATGCACTAGCAATTGCGCCTAATATGAGAATATATTGATTGGGAATTATCATTTCAAATTGTTTTATAATTTTATGTTTATCAAATATAAATGAAAGATAAGGTAATACTACCAAAAATAGAAAAGCTCCAAAATAATAAAAAATTTCGCTTGGGATAGTCAAAAAATTATGTAGATTAAATGCATTTTGATCATTTCTACTGAATAATTCTGGAGATTCATATCTAATAACCCTCTGAAACCAAGATACTTCTTCTAAGGTAATTAATAAAAACAATAACGCGATAAAAACAAATGAATATTTGATAATTTTCGTAAATGAATTTCTTTTGAACGTTTTATAGAAAATTAAAAAAAAGATAATGCTGGAACAAAATAACAATATCGCGGAAACCCATTCAGTTAATTTATCCTCCTCGCTTAAACCACTAAAAATTATCGGTTGATATATCAGAAGGTATATAAATATTAAAGATAAAAATATCGCTTCCTGAATCCGAATTTTATATATTAAAGCATCTTCATTATTTTTGATTTTTATCGTAATCCTATTATTGAAAAATAGTCCAAAAATTATAAAAAATGTTGAAAAGAAAATTATCGTAATACGTATAATATATCCTCTTAGGAAATTAGGAGGAACTTTAAAAATCAATCCCGTCTCCCAGTAAAAAATATCCAAAATAGCAATAAAAATTAATCCCGTAATTCCTAAAAATAGAAAAATATATTGGATATTTTTTTGGAAATATTTTATATAATCATGCATACAGCTATCCTTATTCAGATATTTTCAAATAGTTGTTAGATAAATCAGTATTATTGTTCGGCTTTCAATTGTAGAAAATTTTTAAGAGTTTTATATTAAACATATTATAAATTATTTCATCCAAGTTACTTATTTAATTATTTATTTATTATCATAAATTATCTATTATGCAATTTATTCTAGTTCCATAGCAAAATATATTAAACGGCTTGGTAGATGCTAAGAACATCAACCACGCCTGACCCACCCACCGGGTGAACAGTTGTAAGGATATTTTTATTTTACCCCAACCTATTACCCGGATTTGACCGGGTATCATATATTAACAACGCGGACTTACTAAACTTTATCAGAGTGCCTTCTCAAATATCATCGAAGTAACAATAGATTAGAGGATGAACTCCAAATCTCATTATTCGTTTTATTTTTTTTGCTTCGTAAAGCTCACATTATGATTATTACATGAAGTATGTGGTCTAAGATGGGGCCGTAGCTCAGCTGGTCAGAGCGCGCCGTTCACATCGGTGAGGTCGATGGTTCGAGTCCATTCGGCCCCACAACATTAAAACCATGCATTTGCATGGTTTTTTATTTAATATATTTTTGTATAATGAAGGAAGGAGAAACGATGAGCAGTATCAAATACACAAAAGATTTCCAGATCAAGCAACCCATCGAGGCAGTGTTCCCCCTGTTTAGTGCTGAGGGAGAAACGCTATGGGTGCCCGGCTGGGCGTATAAAAACATCATGGGATCCACCGACCTCCATGAAAATTATATCTTTCTCACCCATGCTCACGACCATGCCTCCACCGAAGCGATTTGGTTAGTAAAGCGATTTGACCCAGAAGCCCATCTCGTCGAATTCTACAAAGTGGAACCACAAGACAAGGTGGGCGTGATTACGGTAGAATGCCAAAAATTAGCAGACGCTCTCACTGAAGTGCAGGTGAGCTATCAATATATTGGCTTATCGGACAAAGGAAATCAATTCATTGACACCTTCACCCCATCTGACTATGAAGAATTTATTTCAGAGTGGAAAACTTTACTAGAAAAATATTTCGATTCCCTCACTTAAACAAAAAAAGACCATGCCTTTGCATGGTCTTTTTAATTATTCAGTATTTATTAAGCAACTTTCACAGAAATTTTTTCTTTATGGATCTCAAAATTATCTTTATGAGCCATCACTTGATCCAGATATTGCTCAGGCACATCCACAAAGGTATGTTCCTGCTTGATCAATATTTTTCCGATTGAATAGCCAGGAATATTGGCGTGATAGGCGATCGTGCCCACAATATCATTCGGGCGAATGCCATCTGATTTCCCTTTGCTCATCGACAGGCGCACCATCCCGCTTTCATGGGATGATTTCCCCTGCACTTCAGGACCATTATTTCGGTGACGTTCCCCGCCACTTCTGCGGCCTTCACTTTTACCTCGGCTTCGATCATTTCGACCGCGTCCCCTGTCACTGCGATCTCGGTTTGAATTGCGGTCTTTCCTGCCTTTTCGAGATGCTCGCTCCACAACTGCACCGATCTCAGCGATCGGGCGTTTATTTTCATCAGCCCGCACGATCTTCAAACAGACTGCCGCGATCTTCAAGGGGTCAATTCCTTCTGCAGCCAACTCTGAAACCAGATCAAATTCTCGTTTACTTCGGTCGCGTTCCAGCCAGACCCGAACCTTGTTGATCAGTCTTTCTTCACGTCCTGCCCAGATCTCTGCCACAGTCGGCAAAGTCGCTTGGGTCATTTGTTTTTTGGTATATCTTTCAATCCGGTGAATGCGCCCCTTATCTTTGGGTGTCAACAGGGATATTGCTACCCCATCTTTCCCTGCCCGTCCTGTACGACCGATTCGATGCACATACACCTCATGGTCTTGCGGCAGGTCATAATTGAACACATGTGAAATATCATCAATATCCAATCCGCGTGCGGCCACATCTGTCGCCACCAACACCTTAATCTTATGCTGCCGGAATCTATTCAACACTCGAATTCGTGCATCCTGACTTAGGTCGCCGTTAAGCGCTTCTGCTGCAAACCCTCGTCGCGAGAGTTCGTGGGCCAATTCCCCTGTGCTGATGCGCGTGCGAGCGAAAACCAGCGCAGAAGAAATATTTTCCATTTCAAATAATCGCGTGATAGCTGCCAATTTATCGCGTTCTTTATTCACCAAATAGTAACTTTGCTCGATCGTAGATACCGTCATCTGTTTTCTGGCCACAGTGATCGATACCGGGTCTTTCATATATCTGCTTGCCAATCGACGAATCGGCGCAGGCAGTGTCGCAGAAAACAAGGCGGTTTGTCGAGTCTTTGGGGTTTCTTTCAGGATCGATTCAATATCTTCAATAAAGCCCATGCTGAGCATTTCATCCGCTTCATCCAGCACCACGGTGAATACACCGCTCAGGTCAAGATGTTTCTTTCGGATCAGGTCAAGCAAACGACCTGGTGTACCCACCACTACATCTACCCCGCGTCTCAGCTTGCTGAGTTGTGGGCCGTAGGCTGAGCCACCATACACTGCCAGCACTTTTACGCCTACATCCTTGCCGTAGGCCTCAAAGGATTTAGCGACTTGCATCGCCAGCTCTCGTGTGGGGGCAATCGTCAAACATTGCACCTGATCTCCACCCGCCACCATATTGCTTAGGATCGGCAAGGCAAAAGCTGCTGTCTTTCCGGAACCTGTCTGGGACTGCGCAGTTACATCTTTGCCGTCCAGCATGATTGGGATTATATCTTTTTGTATATCTGTGGGGTTTGTGTAACCTAGGTCGGTTACAGATTTAACTACCTGCGGGTGCAGGTTTAATTCGGAAAACTCGGTCATAATCAAAATCTCCTGATGCGTTTTGATTATTCCTCGTTTAACCCTCACCTTCACAGGTGAGTCCCAAATTTCAAATCGCGGACTCGCTCCGCAATTTGAGCCTGTTCGCTAACAAGAAAAGTGCCCAACCCTTTGAGCTAGGCCACTCAGTGGAACTATCAAAACCATCTATATCTTTATAAGCTGACCCAGAATTGAGTCAGCTGGCAGAGTATATCACGTTTTAATTAAATTTGTGGACTTGTCTAGTCCTCTTTATCATTTTTTTGGATCATCACCAGGAGCATGATTGCCGGTTCTTTCGCTTTCACACTATGCGCCAGACTCGGTGCCATATGCACCCATGTGCCCGGTTTTGCCACCGAAGAATCTTCCCCCAATGTCAATTCCATCTCACCCGACACAAAATATAAGATCGCATGCAATGGAGTCTGATGCTCGCTCAGTTCTTGACCGGTGTCAAAACCAAAGATCACAGTTTTATAGGCATCATTATTCTCGATCGTCTTACTCACGATCGACCCTTCAGGGATATCCTCGATCTGATCTGCTAAATTTTCAAATAATTTATAATCCATATCTCTATTTTACTCGCTTTGCTGCTTTTCGTAGAGATCGATCCAAGAATCATAAGCTTCCGGCCAATTTTCCTGGTTCACTTCCAACACCTTATCCTTGCCATCGCGGTCTTTTAGATAAAAAGTGACATTCGATTTCTGTTCTTCTTCCTCAATATCCATCACACAACCCGCCACATCCATATCCAATCCACCCTCGATCGGCTTAAAATTGACCTCGATCCGCCGCCCAAAACATGAATCACAGGCCGCCTGATGCACACCGCAGTGGTTTCGATCTAAATATACCTTCATGAATTACTCCTTTCCCAAGACCTCAGAATAATATTCTTACAATATCGACATATTTTGCCCAATATGCCCTACATCAAGGATAGCAGAGGAACCTTATTCCCCTAAAGTGTCATCTGTCCTGACTGTGGAGGGACAAAAATCATGTGAAAAATTATTACTTCTTTAATCAATCACGCCATTGAAATGAAAGGATGCGATTATATTCCCAATCTGGATGGGGGAAAACTGAACTGAATATTTCATTTTCTATATCATAAATTACTAAATTATTTTCATAAAGTCCTCCCCTGTTATAAATTTCCAAAGCAATATATTTAGAATCTGGTGACCATTCAGCATTATGAACTAAACCTATGTTGTCGCTACTTGAATTAGAAGATACACATTTTTCATAATTGAAATCCAACTCATAAAAACAAAACATTGCTCCATTCCTATTACCATTTGAAGCAGTTGTAGCAATTCGGAGTAATAATTTTTGATTGCCAAGTAATTTGTCTTCAACGGTACAATTTAAGCAATTAGGTGATGAAATTCCATTATTTCCAAATGCTATAAAATATTCATAGCGGTTATTTATATTTAATTCTAAGGAAGAACCAGTTTCTAAGTCAATTTTTTGAATTCTATCAACCCATAATTGTCCTATTCCAGAACCACTACCTGTTCCCACAAATAATTCATTATCAGATTGACCCCAAACCAACCCCCAAACAAATTCAACTGGTAGATCTGCCACTATTTTTTCATTATATGTCTGTGTTCTAAAATCAAAAATCCATAATGCCTCTAATGCCCCATTCCTTTCGTTTAACCCAACAAGTTTATTTCCATCTGGTGATAGCCAAAGCGATCCTAATTTATGATTTGCCCAAAAAAGCCGAAGTGAATTAAGATCAATTTCAATATCCTTAAAAACATGAGTTTCGTCAACCAAATCATAAACACTTACTGTCGCCATGTTGTCAGAGTGATTTTGAGAATAAAATATGTATTTCCCATTTTTATTGACAGTGAAAAATTCGGGCACCACGATGGGTAATTCTTTTCTTATTTTTGATTCGATATTATAAAGTTCTAATTTCTCTCCACCATAACAAAAAACATCTGTAGTATTTGGAAGCATATAAGAATCACAGTTTTCTGGCAATTCAAATTCGCTAATTTCGTTATTTTCGAAGCTGACTTTAAGATATTTATGGGTGTTGTCCTCTAATTCTAAATAAACCCAGAGGTTGCCCATTATCTCGGGGTTTGAGATAATTTCTGGAATATAGTAGTTAGTTAGGGCAGGTGTCTTTTCAATATCTGGCTTAGGGGGGTCATGTTCAGATTCATTTTTTCCAATACTAGCGTGTCCATCATTTACATTTGTAATTGGGGAAATAACCTCATCATTCCTTGAACCACTACATCCGTAGAAAAGAATTAATAGAATAAGTAGGACTACAATTGCTTTATTTTTCATAAATCGCCCTCCCATATTATTTCTTGGAGAATGCTATGCATTCTCCAAGCGCAACAGTTTCAATGTTGCGCACGTCTCCCCCACCAACTCGATCGCTCGCTCCGCCAGTTCCAAACTCGCCGTCCCCAACCCACAGCTTGGTGAGATCAAACTGCGAGTATAAAATTCTTCCTTTGCGATCTTCACTCCACGCTTTCCCGCCTTCTCCACCAATTCATCGATCCCTGCATGCCATTTTGCCGCCAAGCTTTCCCCTGTCTCATTGAACACATTCTCATCCGTCGGGATCAGCCCCCAAGCGATCACGCCTCCTCGATCCAAAAATCCACGCAATTCTTCGGGATACAAAGCCAAATTCTCCATATACCCATACGCATCCAAATTCAAGATCTGTACATGGCTCTCCAACAATACCGACCAATCCGTATTCGCACAGCAATGCACCCCCGAGATCGCCCCCTCTTCGCTGATCGCGTCAAAGACCTCATTCATCATCCCCAGCGCTTCCTCTCGGCTCAAACTAATGAACGCCGATCCGAACTGCGCCATATACGGCTCATCCACAAAAACGATCACATTCTCCTTGATCGCTTTCAACTGCCGCACCTGCCAGCGTGCCGTCATCTCCATATTCTTCACGATCACATCCGCCAACTCAGGGATATACAAACTTGGCTGCAGATCCTGATCGGTGATCATCAAGGCAAAACTCACCGGGCCGGTCACATGCCCCTTCACCCAATCCCCCGGTGCATCCTTAAGCAGGGCTAGTAGCTCAAAAAATCCTGCCGCATATTTGGGGGTCAGCGCAAAAGCGTCCGGGTCTCCCGCCAAATAATTCTCATAAAAAGGCAGCAGATCATCGCTCATATCGCCCACACTATTAAACGTGATCTTATTATTCTCCTCATCGACCACCAACCTCGGCATCCCTCGGCTGTACTGGTTATACATGCTCTCCCGAAACGAGACCTTCGGCAGTTGCGGCCATGCAGGTATATCCAAAAGATCAATCAATTTCTGGCTGATTTCCTTCCCATCCAAATGTGGAAAACTCCCCGTACACGTCGATTTAAAAGTCTCAAATTCCATTTTTTCTCCCAAATTACGCAAACTGGTGGAGATTGTGTAACAATCTCCAGGCACAATGGTTTTATCATTGTGCAAATCTCTAAGCCCAATAGCTTCATCATTGGGCAATTTTCAAAGTGTTTCCTAAATCGGACTTATAAACTGCCTAATAATCAAAAAGATCGCCATGATCACCGCTGAGCCCCCGATGAACATATGGATGTTTGCCGCAATTCGATAGGCCCTTTCCTCCGACTGGATCAATTGTCTTGCGTAATAGATTTCCACCAATCCTACGATAAAAGTAAAACTGACGATGAATATAAATTTAGGAAGTGCCATAATTTTTTACCTCAATTATTTCTAAACAGTAGAGATTGCAAAGCAATCTCTAAGGCAAGAGTTTTATCCTTGCCAAATTCCCATACGGCGCCGTTGTCGGCACCACACAACCCGTCCCCAAGATAAACCGTTTCCCTTCCGTCAGCTCGATCGCCGCCTTTGCTTCCGCTTTAACCTTTTCCCCATCCCCCATCACCATCGTCTCCCATTGGCGTAGCCCCCCACAAACCGCTCCCCCAAAACGCGCCTTCCCCCCCGCCAGGTCTGGCTCGGTTTCAAGGTCATGCCAATTGATCGCCTGCACCGGATAATCCGCCACCAGATCAAACATCACATCTTCCCCATGCAAATGCAGCATATTCAAAAACATG
>SWCD01006007.1_pt1 | contig 25780 bp, 23 predicted proteins | sample 4693011 | NCBI WGS metagenome assembly SWCD01 (sample SAMN10267278, study PRJNA491770) | bioreactor metagenome | isolation source: DHS bioreactor inoculated with marine | place: Japan: Omine Ridge, Nankai Trough | reverse complement strand
ATACATGCCGCAGAAGGCCCCTTGCGATATCGCCTTGGCGACTGGGCGCCACCCTACGGTATTGAGCTGGTTATCGACCCGCTCAATGGCCTGGTGCTGGCCATGGTGTCTGGCGTGGCTCTCCTGGTGGCTATCTTTTCTAAAAATACGGTGCGCCAGGAAATTGCCGACCGCATCCATCACTATTACACACTCTTTGCCCTGCTGGTGGCAGGCCTGCTTGGCATTACCGCCACAGGTGACGCCTTCAATCTCTATGTCTTGATGGAGATCTCGGCGCTGGCCAGTTATGCCCTTCTGGCCCGGGGCCGAGGCCTGGCATATTACGCCACCTTCAAATACGTGATCATGGGCACCATCGGCGCCTGTTTCTATCTGCTTGGCGTTGGATACCTCTACATTAAAACCGGCACCCTGAACATGGCGGAGCTGGTCGATTTTCTGGCCCGGCCCGAGATGCTCAGCTCCGAGAGTATCCGGGTGGCCTTTATCCTGATCATTGTTGGCCTATGGATCAAGATGGCCTTTTTCCCGCTGCACGGCTGGCTGCCCAATGCCTACACCCGGGCCTCAACCACCACCAGCTGCCTGGTGGCACCACTGATGACCAAGGTCAGCGTCTATATCATGATCAGGGTGATGTTCGGCGTCTTTTCCGTGGCTTTTATCCATACGGCCCTGGGCTGGAGCAAGGCCGTGGTCTGGCTGGCCAGCATTGCCATTGTGGCTGGTTCCATCGGTGCTCTGGCTCAGACCAGCATGAAGAGAATGCTGACCTACATCATAATTGCCGAGGTTGGCTATATGGTGGGTGGCGCCTGGCTCGGTAACGCAGCCGGCCTCATTGGTGCGACATACCATATACTCAGCGATGGCCTGATGACCGCCTGTCTGTTCATGGTGGTGGGCGCCATCTCCTTTAAAACAGGCAGTGACGATCTTGAAGCCATGCGCGGTATTTTCCGCAGGATGCCCATTACAGCCGTGGTCTTTCTGGTCGGCGCCTTTGCCATGATCGGCATCCCGCCCACCTGCGGTTTTTTCTCAAAATGGTATCTGATAAAGGGCGGTGTTATTGCCGGCCAGTATGGCTTTGTCATTGCCTTGCTGATCTCAAGCCTGGTCAATGCCGTACTCTTTTTCCGGCTTATTGAAATCGGCTATTACGATCCATTTGACGCTAACGGCCAACCAAAGCACTCAAGCAGGATCAAAGTCAAGGAGGCGCCGCTCTCCATGCTGATGCCCATGGTGATAACCGCTATCATGCTGATTGTCGTCGGCCTTTACACCAGCAAGATAGTATCCGGACTCATCCAGTATACAATTCCGGCGGGATTATAAATATGATGCAAACCGCTCCTTTTCTAGCCTCAACCCCGGCCCTGGCCGTACTCAGCAGCCTGCTTGCCGTGCCGCTCATCGCCTTAAGCGGCAAGCGCCCCAACCTGCGCGAGACCTGGACCTTTGTGGCCGGCGCCATCAAACTGCTGCTGGTGTTGTCCATGGCCAAGTGGATCTTGGCCGGCAACACCCATACCTACGATCTCTGGCAGGTGCTGCCCGGTCTTGCTATCCGCTTTAAGGTTGACGGTTTCGGTATGCTCTTTGCCCTGGTGGCCTCGTCACTGTGGATCGTTACCTCGGTCTATTCCATCGGCTATATGCGGGCCCTGGACGAACATGCCCAGACCCGCTATTTCTGCTTTTTCGCCATAGCGCTGTCTGCCACCATAGGTGTGGCCTTTGCCGGTAACCTTTTTACCCTCTATCTCTTTTACGAGATGCTGTCGCTCTCCACCTTCCCGCTGGTCACCCATCACCAGGACAAAGAAGCCCGCGGTGGCGGCCGAAAATACCTGACCTACCTGCTCTCGACCTCCATCGGCTTTGCCCTGCCAGCCATGATCATCACCTATGTGACAGCAGGCTCCCTGGAGTTCAGCAGTGCCGGTGTCTTTGCTGCCGACACCTCGCCAATGCTGCTTACCACCCTGCTCTTGCTCTTTGTCTTTGGCTTTGCCAAGGCCGGCATCATGCCCTTTCACTCCTGGCTGCCCGGCGCCATGGTGGCACCAACACCTGTTTCCGCCCTGCTCCATGCCGTGGCCGTGGTCAAGGTCGGCGTCTTTTCCATTGTCCGCGTTTTCACCGGTATTTTCGGCCTTGATCTGATGGCCGACCTGCAGCTCAACACCATTGTCTGTGTCATAGCCGCCTTCACCGTCGTGGTGTCGTCACTCATCGCCCTGACCCAAGACAACCTGAAACGACGCTTGGCCTTTTCCACCATTGGCCAGCTCTCCTATATTATCCTCGGTGTCGGCCTGGCTTCAAAGCTCGGAGCCCAAGGCGGTATACTGCACATTGCCATGCACGCCTTTGGCAAGATCACCCTGTTTTTCTGCGCCGGAGCCATCTTTGTGGCCACCGGCAAAAAGTATATCAGTGAGATGGTGGGTATTGGCCGCCGCATGCCCTTTACCATGGCCGCCTTTTTCATTGGATCGCTCAGCGTCATTGGCCTGCCGCCGGCCGGTGGGCTGATCAGCAAACTTTTTATGGTTCAGGGTACCCTGCAGGCGGATATGCTCTGGGTCCTGGCAATTTATCTGATAAGCTCATTACTGAACGCCGCTTATTTTTTCCCAATTGTTTACAAGGCATTCTTCTGCACCGACGAAGAAGCTCAGTTTCAGGGACCCATGAAAGAGGCTCCTCTCTGTGCCATGCTGCCGCCGGTTATCACGGCTATGATATCGATGATTTTATTTTTCTGGCCCGGGATTTTCCTGGGCTTTGTCAACGTTTTTCTGGCTGCGTAGCAAGGGGGCCCTGAATGAAGGAACATGAAGAAATAATGGTACTGGCCCACGAGGCCTGGCCCGGCTTTGCCAAGGCCTTCTGGATCATCTTCAGCCTGGCCTGTGCCTATCTGGGGCTGCTGCTCTTTTTATCCTTTGGCAAAGTAGACAGCGGGGCTGGCAACCATCACTCTCCCCCAGCTCATCAGGAAGATAGCCACAGTAAGGAGAAGGGTCATCATGGCTAACGAAAAAAAACATATCTGGGATGACATTACCAACGTCAAGAAGCTGCTCAAGGTGTTCTTCACCTGCTGTGTGCTGCTCTTTGCCGTTGACCTGATCATAACGAGGCCTGCTCACATGCCTTGGGAGGAGTGGCCCGGTTTTTATGCCATCTACGGTTTCGTGGCCTGTGTCATTTTGGTACTGGTCTCCAAATATGTCCTACGGCCCCTAGTCAAACGGGATGAGGATTATTATGAGTAATACAATTATCCCAGCTCTCATCTTTATTGCCGGTGCTCTGCTCATCCCCTTTCTGCCGGGCCGCTTGAAGAGCGCCTACATCCTGGCCCTGCCTCTTTTGGGGCTGTGGAATGTGCTGGACCTGCCGGAAGGAAGCCTTTACTCTCTTGAGTTTGCAGGATATCAACTTGAGCTGCTTGAGGTAGACAGGCTATCACGGCTCTTTGCCATCATCTTTCACATCATTGCCTTTATCACCATCCTCTTTGTTCTCAACTTCAAGAACGATGTCGAGTATGTAGCAGGCTTTATCTATTCTGGTTGCGCCCTGGGGGTAATCTTTGCCGGTGATTTGATTTCGCTCTTTTTCTTCTGGGAAGGGCTGACCGTAAGCTCCATGTTCCTCATCCTGGCAAGGAAAACAAAGGCTGCCACTGCTGCTGCCTTCCGCTACACCCTGGTTCATGCCGTTGGCGGTCTGTTGCTGTTAGCGGGTATTGTCATCCATGGCCAGACCACCGGATCTTTCGAGTTTGGTCATCTCGGCCTCACCAGCCTGGGCACCATCCTCATTTTCCTGGGCTTTGGCGTTAACTGCGCCTGGCCGCTTCTCCACTCCTGGCTTGTGGATGCTTACCCGGAGGCCACCATTGGCGGCGCCGTTTTTCTGTCCGCCTTTACCACCAAAACAGCAGTCTATGTCCTGGCCCGCTCCTTTAATGGCGAACCAGCTCTTATTTGGCTTGGCACGGCCATGGCCGCCTTTCCGATTTTCTTTGCCGTGATTGAAAACGACCTACGGCGGGTACTGGCCTACAGCCTGATCAACCAGGTTGGTTTTATGGTGGTGGGTATCGGTATCGGTACCGAGCTTGCCGTCAACGGTGCTGTGGCCCATGCCTTTAACGACATCCTCTTTAAGGGCCTGCTCTTCATGTCGGTGGGGGCTGTGATGTTCCGGACCGGCAAGGTTAATGCTACCGATCTGGGAGGGCTCTATAAGTCGATGCCATGGACCTGCCTGTTCTGCATCGTCGGAGCGGCATCTATTTCCGCCTTCCCGCTCTTTTCCGGTTTTGTTTCCAAGTCTCTGGTGATGTCGGCCGCTGCCCATGAGCATCTTTGGCTGGTATGGTTTACCCTGCTCTTTGCCGCAGCCGGTGTTTTTCATCATGCCGGTATCAAGATACCTTTTTTCACCTTCTACGGTCACGATGCCGGTCACCGGGTCAAGGAAGCACCGCTCAATATGCTGTTGGCCATGGGCCTGGCCGCCTTTGGCTGTATCTTTATCGGCACCTTCCCGCAGTTTCTCTATGATTTGCTGCCCTACGATGTCGCCTATCAGCCCTATACATATGACCATGTTATGGGCCAAACCCAGCTCCTGTTCTTCTCGGCCATGGCCTTTACCCTGTTACTGTTGGCAGGCATTTATCCGGCGGAGATGCGCTCTGTTAATCTCGACTTTGACTGGACCTATCGTAAAGGGACCAGGCTGATGTACCGCGGTCTTGATGTCTGTCTTAACACCATTAACTCTGTGGTTAACCGCCTTATTGCCCAAGACTTTACGGCCTGGCTTGCTGCCTTTTTTAAGCACGGCCCAGCCAGGATGACCCTGGCCCTGAGTAAGCCCTTCTGCCTCCTGCACGGCATGACAGAGCAACAGCTGACAGAAAGCGAAAACAAGGTTGTCGACAAGTTCAAATACGGCAATTTCTCAGTGGCAGCCACCGCCATCTTTACTGTAGCCTTTCTTACTCTCCTCTTCTTGCTGTAGGACGACCTTCCGCCAGCAAGCAAAAATCCGGCATCAAAAGATTTCTGCACCGCCTTTCAGAAGCAGGCGAGAGCATATAAAAAAGGCTACCCTCAAAAGGGTAGCCTTTTTTATTGCTGATCGTCGATAGTGGTGACAGAGATCTTCTTGTCTGGAGAGTATTAAGCCAGGATGACCTTAACCTGGGGATTCAACGCCAAACAGGCTGGCGATCTTTTGGTAGGTCGCCTTCTCCTCTGCAGAAAAACGATCCCGTAATCCGTATGGGTACTCAGTCACCGAACTGGCAGCAATATCGAGGCAGGCATGAAGAACAGCCTCTCCCTTTTCCATGGCATCTTTTTTATTCTTATGGTGAGCGCAGACTGCAGGGATCACCTTATGAATGGTGGCAAGAAACTGTTCTGAAGGTTTTTCTTTAAGGAGCTTTTCCATAAAAGCAAAGGCTTTATCCTGAGGCAGGATGGTGTAACCTGCCATTTTATTGATACTTGCAACATGCTCGGCCAGATAGCCAAAAAGAATGTCACGCTCGGCATCTTGAATAACATCATCGGCCCAGGCCATTTGAGCCAGCAGAACAAGATCAACGAGATAGATCTCTTCCTGATCCATACCAAAGGGTTTCAAAAGGGAACTGGCCTCAGCCAAAGTCATTTTCTCCAATGCGTGATCTCCTTAAAAAAGCTGTAATTTCCTTGCCACGGGGACGTAGGTCAATGTGATGGCGGGAATTTTTCTAAAATTTCACTTACAAATTTCTGGAAGAAGCGGTCTATCTTCTCAGGTGTGGCAGCTTTAAACATCCTCCGGGTGCTCGTTCCCCGCCAGATTAACGCCTCTTCTTCGCCTGCAACAATATCAATTATCAGCATAACCAGCTCGTGGGACTCAACCTCTGCCACCGGCAAACTGTAGCCGAGCCCAAAAGCACTTCGCCTTGATCCTGTGCCGAAGCCCATGGAAAAGCTGTTTTGATCAGTGGCGATCTCTTGTTTGAGGTTGATTTGATAGGTCACCTTAAAATCAGGATTTGCCGGCTTTTTCAAAAAGCCTTTTGCTGCCAATTTTTCTTCGAGGGCAATGGCAATTCGTTTATCAATAAGAGGACTGTCTAAACGGGCATCCTCTGTTGACTTGGCGGATTTTGCCAACAGGGCAAAGGTCTCATAGTCGCTAAAGGTAATTTCTTTATCATAATCAACACTGATATGGGTGGCACAGCCACTTAATATCAGACAAAAAAGAACTACATGAAAAATCTTCGTCAATGTCATCATCCGTTACCTCTGTGATTTCAACCCTCACCAAAATAGATGGGATGCCAACCATTCTACACCTAAAACACCCTCAAAACAAAACACCCCGTGTAAAAACCAGTATCTGGAAATTACACAGGGTGCACTGACTGAAGAGATGTGGACTTATCTCGGCTCAGACCACTAAATCTAACTCCTGAACTGTTCCTACTTCTCCGTTTTCTTTAACAAAAATTGAAGTTTCTCGAATTTGCCCCATCATCTCGTTGCTGGTGTTGGTGAGGGAAAAATTACCTTCCAGGCCGGCAAGCGAGAGGGCCCCGACGCCCAGGTCCATAACCGATATGAGCTGGTCATTCCCCTCTTGGTCCTTAATCCAGGCCAGAAGCTCAGTAAAAACAGCATCATTTTCGTCAATCCAGCCGTTGTTGTCCTCATCGTATGCTGCCAACTCGGAAAAGCCATGGCCTGATTGGGGGCCAAAGAGTTCTCTGCCATCGTTAATAACCCCGTCGCCATTGCGGTCCAAGGCCAAAAAGGCGCTGCCGGAAGCTAAGGTGTGGAGTTCATCCTCCTGGCCATCCCCTTCAAGGTCAAAGGTGAAGACTGCATCGGTGAGTTCTGCGGCTTTGCCGGCGAAATTAATTACCAGCGGATCAACAAGCTTGGCGTCCCCTTCCCGAATATGAATCTCCGAGGATTCGTAGAAAGAGCGAGACATGGCCATATCGAGGGAAAAAGAAACTTCCCGGCCATCCTCAGTAACAATTACGCCAGAGGCTGTATAGGTGAGGCTCTCCTCTTCGGAGTAACTTTCGAAATAATCATACTCAATGCCCCAGCCCTCTCTTTGTTTGCTCTGATTTTGTTGAGCGGAGTCTGGCCCTGCTACCGTCAACTCAACATCAACATCCAGTCTCACCTTGCGGATAACAATTTTCCGGCCTGTTATCGCCTCAACTGCTCGGCGCAGAGCTTCGAGTTTGGCATCCTGAACATCAATATCTTGACACTCTGCACAGCTCTCAGGCGCTTTCATCTTTTCATGGCCTTGCGCCTTACCGGCCATTTCGCGGGCCGCAAAGGAAAGAGTCAGGCCATCACCGCGCCTGCCATCCTGCCTCTCTGTATTTGGGCGCTCATCACCAATCCAGGCGAGCAGTGATTCTTTTTTAACGCTTTCTTGACGGTACAAATGCTGGGATTCTTGCTTGATAAAACTTGATTCAATCTTCATGACACCACCTCAAAAAAAATTACCCCGATACTTTTCCCATCGGCAGGAATACAAATCTGATAATTTTTTTTGAGGAAGGATGAGGAAAAAAGTTGAGGAGAAATTTAACAGCCATGCTTACGCAGAAAATCTTCAACCATTTCATGCATGACATCGATCTGGTTGCGATCAGACTCATTGACAAGAATCCAGGTGCAACGCTGAAAAGCCCGAAAGAGATCGGGGTGGATTTTTAGCTTTAACTCCACCAGGGCGCTGGCAATATCGTCGTTATTCTCAGCCACAGGCTCGCCGCTTATTTCTTGCTATCACTGGCCATGAGAATGGCGCCCAAGGCGTTGCCCACCTCATAATGGTCTGGGAACACAACCTCTGTTCCGAGACGCTCGGCAACCTGCGGCAAAATAAAACGGGCAGCCGCACCAATTCCCACAAGACTCAATTTGACCTGAAAACGAAGGTCAAGCACCGGACTTTTATGATACCCGGGGTAGAACCCGGAAAGAGTTTTACCTGTCTCTTCGTCCAGGATATGGTCGAGGATGGCCACCTCAATCTTTTCGCCAAGGCGGGCCAGAACCTCTTGGGCAAATTCTTCAACGCCCATGCCGCATTCTTCAGCCAGAATTTCAGCACCTTGTCTGGCCATGTCTTTGTCACCCAGCTCCAGCTCACCCAAAACATGGAGGGCATCGGTGGGAGTGAAACCTGTTTCAAAAGCAAGCTGCATTTTAACCAGATCCCGAAGGTGGCTGACCAGGGTAATCTCCGCCATATTGAAATGGCTGGTCAACATGCCTGGAGTGGCAGGGCCATGCTTATATAAATGATCCAGGACCAAATCATGACCGGCCTCTTCTTCAGTAAGATCAGGCGAAATAGCAATAAGACGGGACTTCAGCCCTTTACCAAGCCACTCTTTGGGAGAAGAAATATCTGTGGCCATGGCCAGAGGCAATACACGATCCGGACCGACAGTGAGTTCTCCACGATCATTGACAAGGGCATGACTGTCTCCACCCGCACCCACGGTGGACATCTTTACAGAATCAACATGGGTATGCCACTCGCCAATGAGGCTGCCATCTTCAGTGAGACTTGGTTTTCTATCACGAATCATGGTGATATCAGTGGTGGTGCCGCCCACGTCAACGATTACAGCGTCATCTTCAGGGGCAAAACTCAGGCCGTACCACGCTGTTGCCGCCGGGCCTGAGGCCACAGTGGATGCCGCTTGCCGGGCTGTATCAACAATATTCATGGGGGTGGCGTCACCACGGATGATCATCACGTTATGGGCCATGGTCAGGGCCACCAGCGAGTCCTGCATGCCCATGAGAAAATCCTCCATAACCGGACGCAGGCGGGCATTTAACACGGCGGTAGCTGCTCGCTCCCGAACACCGGGGCGCTGAGAGACTTCATGGGTCATAAAAACCGGCTGGGGGTCAATGAGGCTCACGGCTTTGGCCATCACCTTTTCATGGGCCGGATTCTTGATGCTCATGGCGGCACAGACAACATAAGCGTCAACATTGTCCTTCAGATCACTGACAGCCTGGATAACCGCTTCCATATCAAGGGGCGCTTCCTCCTCGCCCTGAAGATTATGACCGCCTTCAACATAGAGAGTGGAAACCACCGGCAGGCTGAAATGTTTGGCAAACCCGGCAACGATAAGGCCGACGTTATCCCCCTTATTCTCGACAACGGCATTGGTGGCCAGGGTGGTGGAAACCGCCACCAAATCAACATCCTGAGGCTTCACTTTGCTCTCCACCAGGATATCCCGTAAGCATAAGGAGATACCTTGGCTTAATTCAAAATGGGTGGTGGGGCTTTTTGCTGTTGCCACAACGGAGTTGTCTTCAAGATCGATTAATACGCCATCGGTATACGTTCCACCGGTGTCGATTCCTATGCCATATTTTTTGTCAGCCATTATCTTTTCTTCAATTTATTTTGGTGGGGAATAGTTTCATGGTTTCTTTACCGTAAAGCGCTGGCAAGGCAAAGCCTTTTTATTATACCTCTTTCTTCGTCCTTTTCTTGACCGCCCTTTCAGAAGCATACTAGAATGATACGTATTGCCACGATAATATAAAGAAATCATGCCTGACATAGACCCGATAACCCAACAACATCTGGACAAAATCCGTGAGTATATCGACCGGATGCCCAGCCTATCCACCACAGTCACCAAGGTGCTTGAGGTGTGCAATCAGCCCACCACTTCGCCCAACGACTTAAACCGGGTTATTTCTCTGGATCCTGTTCTCACCGGTCAGGTCCTGAAACTGATCAACTCTGCCTATTATTCCCTGCCCAACCAGATTACCTCCCTAACCAGGGCGATCATCATGCTGGGCATTAACACTGTTAAAAACCTGGCTCTCTCCACAGCTATTCTCGGCAGTGTGGGCAAAGAAGGGATGGAATGCCTTTCCATGGATGACTACCTTGCCCACTCTATCAGCGTTGGTGTTACTGCCAAAGCCATTGCAGCGCTGGCAGATGTGCCCCTTGCCCAGCGTGAAGAGTTCTTTGTTGCCGGTCTTCTCCACGACCTGGGCAAAATCCCTCTCAGCAATTGCTTCCCTGATGATTATCGTAAAGTTCTGGAGCTCTGCGATCTCCAACGCTGTTCTCTGGTAAAGGCCGAAGCTATGATTTTTGGCTTTGACCATCGTACTGCCGGAAGAATCATCGCCCGAAAATGGCAGCTTAACGACAATATGATTGAAACCCTCTGGCATCACCATGCCCCGCGCAAGTCAACAGAGGAGAACAGAAATCTGGTCAAAACCGTGGCCTTGGCCAATCTCTATGCCAATATTTTTGAGATCGGTTCTGCTGGTGATCATTACCAAGAGCCTGTCCTGGCCCAGCATATCATTGACGACAGCGGCATGGACTGGCATGAGATATCAGCCCTTCATCCCACTGTGGAAATGGAAGTTGAAAAGGCGCAGATCTTCCTGCAGGTTGCCCGATAGTTTTTTAAAAAACCGAACAGCCTTTTTGTCGGCAACCCACAGCTCAAAAGGTGAGGCGAAAGCAGCATGAAAATAAAATTCTGGGGTGTTCGCGGCTCCATTCCCTGCCCTGGCCCCCACACCATGAAGTATGGCGGCAACACTGCCTGTATTGAGATCCGTTTTCCTGAGCTTGATCGCCTGATCATTGTTGATGCCGGTTCAGGTCTGCGTGAACTTGGCAACCACATGCTGAGTAATGGCTTACATAACGGCCCTGTTGACACTGAAATCTACCTGACCCATACCCATTGGGATCACATTATGGGCTTTCCCTTTTTCGCGCCGCTCTATATTCCTGGCACCAAACTCAAGGTATGCGGCCCGGTCTCGTACGAGCAAGACACCTTGGAAAAAATCGTTGGCGGCCAGCTCACCTACCGTTACTTCCCGGTCAGAGAGGTTGAGCTCGGGGCAAAAATCACCTACTCACCGCTCAAGGAGGAGAGTTTTGACCTTGGCGACGGCATTAAGCTGACCACCAAGTATCTCAATCACCCTATCCTCTGCCTCGGTTATCGTTTCGAGTATCGGGACAAGGTGTTTTGCACAGCCTATGACACCGAGCCTTTTTCTAACGTTTTTATTTCCGATCCAGAAGATCCTTCCTATGACGAGATGATGGCAGCTGAGGGAGAAATGGTGGCTGCTGAGCAAAACCTGGCCATTGAGCAATTCATTGCCGAGGCTGATCTTCTCATCCAGGACAGCCAATACACCGAGGAAGAATATGAGAACGGCAAACATGGATGGGGCCACAGCTCCATAGAATTTGCCTTGGCCCAGGCCAAGCGAGCCAAAGTCAAATCCATGGCTCTCTTTCATCACGAGCCCATGCGCAACGATGCCCAGTATGATGACCTGGCAAAAATCTATTGCCAGGAAGGTTCAGATGATGAACCCCATGTTTTTTTTGCCAAAGAAGGGATGGAAGTCGAACTCTAAAAGATACTTTGAAAAAAGTCTTTTCCCCCAATCTCTGCGTCATAACTAAATTGTAAATGCTCACATATGGGTATATGCTCCGCTTCACAATTTAGTTTTTCCTTGACCTTGAACAAAAATCCTAATTTTACAAAGCACTTTATACTTCTATTTTTTTCTTTTCCTTAAAACCAGAAATTACAGACGGCTACGGCGGCCAGGACTCCGGCGGCATCGGCGCAGAGGGCGGCGGGGAGGGCATGGCGGGTTCGTTTGATGCCGACGCTGCCGAAATAGACGGCCAGGACATAGAAGGTGGTCTCGGTGGAGCCCTGCATGGTGGAGACCAGAAAGGATAAGAAGGAGTCAGGGTCCTGACTGACGATTTCGCTCATGATGCCAAAGGCGCCGCTTCCAGATAAGGGACGCATAAAGGCCATGGCCAGTGATTCCGCCGGCATGTTGATCAACGATGTCAGAGGAGTAAAGATCTTGATTAAGATATCCATGGCACCGCTGGCCCGGAACATGCCAATGGCCACAAAGATCGCCACCATAAAGGGAATAATCCGTATCGCGGTTTGAAAACCTTCCTTGGCTCCTTCGGTTAAAGTCTCATACACCTTAACTCCGCGCAGATATCCATAAATAAGCAGGCCGGAAATAAGGATAGGAATGAGCCAGGCTGACAAAGCATTAAGGCTATCAGAGCTAAATAATGAAGAAGGTGGATTCTGAATGGCCTGATAGGCCATGCCACCGACAAATGCGGCCACAAGTAACCAGATAAGACTTTTACAAACAGGTCCGGGTGGAAAAAGCTCATCATGAGCCTGGGATGAAGGCAATTCCTCTTCTTTTGGATTTTCTTTTTCAATGGTGACAACCGGAGCGGCTTGCTCTCGTGCAGCCAAGGTTTTTGCCATTAAAATAGCGACCGTGGTTGAGCAGATGGTTGCCAGCAAAGAAGGTACCAGAATAGCTGCTGGGCTGGTGGCACCTGCTGCAGCCCTTACCGTTATGACTCCCAAGGGAAGAAGGGTTACAGAAGAGGTGTTAATGGCAAGAAAGAGACACATGGCATTGGTGGCAGTGCCCTTTTCAGGGGCCAATTTCTCCAGCTCCTGCATAGCCTTAATGCCCATGGGTGTTGCAGCATTGCCTAGACCCAAGGCGTTGGCCGCCATATTCATGATCATAGCCGACATGGCAGGATGTTCGGCAGGAACCTCAGGAAAAAGGCGGATCATCAAGGGGCGCACAGCCCGGGCAATGGCGCGCATGAGGCCGCCTGCCTCCACCACTTTCATAATACCAAGCCACAGCGCCATGGGCCCGATAAGACCGATTGCCAGCATTACTCCTGCCTTGGCAGAGTCAAAGGAGGCCTTGGTCACCTCATCCATTCTGCCGGTATAGGCAGCGGTCACTGTGGCAAGCACAATCATTGCCAACCAAATACTATTTATTGCCGACGGTTTCTGTTTCACGCGCATCTCATCTAATTTGATAAAAATCGTTCAACTGACAGTAGCTAACATCATTTTTTCTGTCAACTCAGCATGTTAGTGCATTATTTGGCATGGCATAAAAAAACCGCCTGCCCCAAACGAGGGGCAGGCGGTTTTTTAAAGCTATAAGTCAATCGAAAAAGGTCTTAGCAACCCTCGATAGCTTTGGCCTTCTTGGCTTTTACGCTTACAGAATCACCGGCCTTAAGCTTGCTGGCTTTTTTACAGTCCATGGTCACGGTGCTGCCGCTCACGGATTTAACGGTGCACTTTACGCTGGCTGCCATGCTTACAGATGCAGCGCTTACGGTGAAAGCCAGGGCCATTGCGAATGCTAATACTTTTTTCATCTTCATCTCCTTTTGTAGATGTATTACTAAAAAACTCGACTGGTTCGAGCTCTTACATACCCCCAATCATCAAATTGATTCTATGTGAGTACCTTACTCTTCCCGTGCTTGTCAAGGGAGAAAATGAACAAGTATTCAGTCCTGATTTAACGGTTATTTATCTCCCAGATCAAGCATGCGTTTCACTTCCCTTTCCAGAAGGGCATGGGGCACAAGACCGGGATATTTCTTTAAAACATTGTCCTCTTTATCAACCATGAAAGTGGTCGGCAGCCCTGGGATACCGCCGAAATTGGAAATCACCTGCTCGGTGTACATTAACACAGGATAGTTGATCTCAAGGTTGGTAATAAAGCTCTGAACATTGTTGATGCGTTTATCAACAGAGATGGCGATAACGGTGAAATCGCCCTCGCCGTACTCTTTCTGGAGATCAATCAAAGTAGGCACTTCCTGCATACAGGGCATGCACCAGGTGGCGAAAAAAACAACCACCTTTGCCTTACCGGCAAAAACCGCACTATCAACCGACTTGCCAGTGACTGCATCCTCAAGGCTGAAATGGGGCATTTTAGCTCCAGCCATTGCAACTCCGCCTTGAAAAACGACTACTGTAAAAAGTAAAAACGCGAGCAGGGCGTTTTGGCCGGGCCAGGTAAATAATTTCATCATACAAATCCTATAACATTCTATTTTTTATAAAGACGCTTTCCGTCTTTCAAAGTAAGCTAATGAGAAGAAACGTACCGAAAATATTCCCCGAATGCTCTTAAAAAATTTTGTCCCGCACCCAAGGTGCCATAGACCAGGGATCGTTTGTGGCCTCTGAAACCTGTTTATGACTTCTGATAACCCGAAATGGCTGGTTTTTTTCCTGGTGGCAACCGGTGTTTTTCTGGCCACCATGGATTCATCCATGGTTAATATTGCCCTGCCTTCAATCATGGCTGAGTTCCATAGCCCTTTGGCCCACACTGAAGGCGTGGTCCTTATCTACCTTCTCACCACCTCAGCCACCATGCTTTTCTGGGGCCATGTTTCCCACCGTCTGGGCAGGGTAAATATTTATATTACCGGATTGCTTATTTTCGCCCTGGGCTCTTTTTTCTGCTCGCAGGCAAGATCTTTACCGTTCATGATTCTTTTTCGTTTTATCCAGGCCCTAGGCGCTGCCATGATGATGGCAAATGGCCCTGCCATGCTTAAAACCGCCTTTGGTTCCGACCAGCTTGGTCGAAGTCTTGGCCTCATCGGCATTGCCACCTCTCTCGGCCTGATGACAGGTCCGGTTCTGGGCGGTTTTCTCATCGAATATTCTTCATGGCGCACCCTGTTTCTTTTTCCGGCGCCGATCTGTATCACCATCGGCCTGCTGGCAAAAATCTTCCTGCGCTCGACCCATAATGGTGCAATCAGTCATCCTTTTGACTGGCAGGGCGCTTTCTGGTGGATCTGCCTTTTGGTTTCCTGCTCCTATGTCTTAAGCCATGCCGCAGCCCCGAAAATTTCTATCTCTCTTCTCACTGGAGGAATAGCAATAAGTATTACCTCACTTTATTTTTTCGTACGGCGCGAAGGCATGCTCTCCAACCTGGCCCCCACAGACCTTGAACAACCAACAGCCATCATCCCGGCTGTTATTTTCAGGGAGAAATCCCTTCTCATTGCTGTTGCCACCGCAGCTATGATTTTTCTCTGCCTCTTCTCAGTACTGATCCTCACCCCTTTTTATCTCGACCGTGTTTTAGACCTTCCTGCCTCCCACATCGGTCTTATTATGTTGGCCATTCCAATAACGGCCTTGGTGACAGCACCCATTGCCGGCTGGCTGGCGGATTTCACAGACGCAAAAATCGTTGCCACCTGTGGCCTGCTCATCTGCACCTTTGGCCTTTACTCTTTCACAACCCTTTCAACCAGCAGTGCCCCTTGGTTTATTGCCGGACGTTTGGGCTTTTTCGGGGTGGGTTTGTCTCTCTTTTTATCTCCAAATAGCGCCTCTGCTCTCCGCAATATCGGCGAACCATATATCGGCACTGTCTCGGCCCTGCTGGCCACGGCCCGCACCCTGGGCATGTTGCTGGGCATTGCCCTGGCAAGCCTCTCCTTTGCCTTATTTTTCTCATACCTAAGCGGCGGCTTAGACATGAAGGACTACAGCCCTCAACACGCGCAAAGCTTCATAATAGCTTTGCATCGGTCCTATTTTTGTTTTCTGGGAATTGGAATGGCGGCGGTGTTCATTTCAGCCATGCGGCCAAGCGCCATAAACGGCATGGATAATAGAGAGCTGCTCACTAAATAAGTGAGCCATTACTTAAATTCTTCTTAGGAACCCCAAGCGGTGGTAACCCTGTTACCATGTTCGCATTTTAGCTGAACTTTTTTCTCGTCGACAACCATGAGAACGGTTAACTTTTGCCCTTGTGGATCATCGGAAACCACATTGTGGACCGAGGCCATATCCTCAGCCGCAGCAAGAGACTCTCGACAGGCAGCATAGCCCATCTCTTCAACTACAGTGGCGGCAGGACCTGACTCCTCGATCTTTTTAGGCTTGGCAACATTCTCTTTTTTCTTGGCCTTACTAACCACTCCTGCTTCTTTTTTGTCTGCTGCTTTGAGCCCTGCTACCTTTGCGACGAGATAAATGGGGTAAATGCGCTGGACACCATTTTTATTCGTCCATGTTTTCTCGTTCTGTCCCTTCTTATGGGTGGTCTTGCCCACATCTTCGGCATAAACCGGCCCACAAAAGCTTACACATATAAAAAGTAAAAACATAAATTTCATACATTACACCCATCATTTCATTAGGGACCTGCCCTAACTATAAAAAACTCTTTTAGATAGCGCCTAGCCCAACTACATGCTCCGTTTTAATTTTATTTGCACATAACGTACCAGGAAAATGCAATTGTCTTTTTTGCTGTAATTTCAGGATGTTGAAAGAGGAAAAGAGAGATTGTTCTCGATTTTGAGGAAGCTGATTGTTCAGTAAAGGAGAACAGAAGGTTCATTTTGACTGAGCAATCAAGTGCCTGGATGTTCAACCACCTGACACTGCGCAAGGTGCACAGTGACTTATTCGATGCTCGTAGAAATCACTTAAACGCATTGAGAACTTTCAGAGGCATGCTAAACATCATTTGCTCAAACCCAACTGGGCAGTAGAGGAAAAATCAACCTGATCATTTCAGACTTAAGGGCGAGCGCAATAAAGGGAGTGGAGCAGGAGCCTGCTCCACTTTAATAAAAAAAGCAGCGTATAAAATCTCTATATCAATTGTCCCAGGTCGTGGCGACCCTGTTGCCATACTCGCATTTGAGCTGGACCGTTTTGCCATCCACAACCATAAGGACGGTAAATTTCTGCCCTTTGGGATAATCAAAAACCACGTTATAGATGGAGGCCATGGCCTCTGCAGCGACAAGCGATTCACGGCAGTCAGTATAGTCCATTTCTTCCACCACGGTGGCGCCGGTATCAGGCTCTTCCACCTTCTCAGGCTTTTTTGCCTTTTCTTTTTCTTTGGGTTTACTGGCGACTTTTTGCTTTTTATCCGCCTCTTTGGCACGCTTTGATTTTTCAACCAGATAAATGGGGTCGATACGTCTGATGCCATTTTTATCTGTCCAAATTTTATAATTCTGGCCCTTCATACGGATAATCTTGACCTCATCATCAGCAGCAAAACCGTGGCTGGTAAAGCCCAAAAGTAAAAAAAACGTTATTAGAAATTTCATACCACTCACATATCCTTCATCAAATTAAGGCTTACCCCAGATAATGAAAATTATAGAGGATGAATCCCAAACTTAATTAATATTCTTGAAAAGTTTTAAAGAGGTCCTTTGACCAAAATGCAATTTCAGCAAGATATTAAAAGCATATAACGTGCCAGAATTTATACTTTTTTAATTTTACGCTATTACAGGATGTTAGAGAACAGGCACATGAGTAGAGGCCGGTTTCCAGAAGATTACTTGTTCACTAAAGGGCACACACTGTTCACCATTACTGAACAAAATAGGCACATATCGGTATGATCAAACACTGGCATTTTACAGGGCCTGTTGGCTAGGCTAGGCCATTTTACTCTTCAGCTATTTTCAAGCTATACCTGGACATCAAGAAGGGAAACCGTTCCAGAACCAATCTGGCCATGCAAACTCTCTTTCAGCTCCTGCATGAGATTCACCGGCTGACATGTGCAGGAAAAATCATCCATTTCATAGCCCAACGCCTCAAGGCGGGGTTGGAGACCAGGGAGTAACGATGCAACAAGCTCACTGCCCTTTTTGTCAGACATGATAATTTGGCCCCGTAACTTCTTTTCTTTAAGAAGAATTTGGATGGTCAATGCCCCCAGGTTACTCATTTCTAAGAAAAACACCAAATTCTCCTGGCTTTTCCCATCATTATTGCCCGGCTGATCCTCTTTGCTCCACAGCCATTCCCCCCAACCTGTCTGACCGGCAAAGACCGTGGGCATAATATAAAAATCACTCTGGCTTCCTGAGGACTGTCCTGCCAGCTCTTCATTAACCCTGCTGTGGGCCTCAAAAAAAGAGGCAAATTTTCGGGTCGCCATCGGCATTTCAGCCTCCGGGATACGAACCAGGATCTCTTCAATCTCACGCCATGCTGCTGGGTTACTTTCTTTCGGCCCTAATCCCATAAGCGATGCAAGCAGTCGTAATTGGGCCGGCATTGGTTCTGCTCCCTGCTGAGCTGCAGCATATTGGAGTGGAAAAGCCGCCTTACTTAAAGCACCCGTCTCAGCCACCAGGCCTGGGTCGCTACCTACAGTTGATTGTTCAACAGCAGCAAACATTGTGTCCTTGGTCACAGCACCTGGATTAATGAGGATTTTCACTGGAGCAAGCTGCTGGATATTTTCCGGTATCCGGCCCTCTCTGCCAATAACAGTAAGGATCTCTGCCAGGTTTTGATCCGGGCTGGCTGCAGGCTGAAGAGGACTAAGTCTCTCTCCGGTGGGTGGCTTTATGCCAGAGATTGCCACCAGGGCGTTGAGTATTTTGATGGTCGAAGGGGCCAGTGCTACCCCTGCTGATGGCGTTGTACCAGGAGGGACATACGAAGGCCGAGCACCATCCTGACCTGAAAATAACGGCGCCTCCTTTCCTGCAGACTCTGGCCCTCCGGGCAGGGGATTGTGCTGGAGCTGGCCGCTCTCTACTCCAGCCCTGCCAACTGTTTTGACGACCTGGGCAAAACTTTCAAGCTTTAAGAGAGAAGGAGGAATCTGTTCATCCCGGATAAGGGTGGCAATGGTTTTTATAAGAGGAGGGAGTTTTTGAGAACCTGCAGATGCCCCTGTGGGAGAGATCTCGCTCTTCCCCGCATCAACCCACGACACCAGGGCTCTTACCAGCCGCATACCTTCCGGGGGCAATGCACCGTCACGGCCCACCACCGGTAAAGGCTGACTTCGTATCTGCTCCACCTGCGATGGAGATGCCTGTGGAATGGGTGCCTCGCCTGTACTTTGGGCCTGGGCGGTTGAACCGACTTGAGTTTGCAGGGAAGCTGCAGCAGGGCTTGGCGTGGACGATGTGGGCTGTTGTCCTGCCGCGGCACGTGTGTCTTGCGGTGAAGCAGCTTGAGGCTGCTCCGCCTTGACCATAAGTGGCCTCGTTGCCATTATCTCTTTTAATAAATCCTGGATGGCCCCTTTGCCGGAGGCCAAATTTAACAAAGGACTCTCTCCGGCCTCCTTCACCTCAAACCAAAACTGCTGGCCAGGCTCTAACGTCATTGGAGTTCGGGCTGAAATTATCTCCCCGGCAAGCTTCAGTAAAAGCAGGCCATTGCTATCGTGCCCCATTACCTCGCCTTGAAGGAGTTGGCCCGGCACCAATGTCAGTTTGCCGGCAATGCCAACGGGCTGAACCGGCTGAATAAGGCGAGAGGTCTTACCTCCCCCACTATCAACACTGCCTTTTTGGATGCGGGTAAAAAGATCGGTTATCTTCACAATGGATTTTCCTGGACCGGAAAAGGGCCAGGCTATTTCCTGACCACAGGGAGTTCCACCACAGCTTCCATGCCCTCTTCCCTACGGTTCAGGCTGAAACTGCCGGCATGGGCTTCAATGATCCGGTCAACCATGGCAAGGCCCATACCGCTACCATAGGTTTTGGTGGTAAAAAAGGGATCGCGGGCCCTACTCAGGTTGGCGTCAGACAGTCCCATGCCCGTATCAATGATATGGACGCGGACCCTGTCATCCTCGACCTGGCCGGTCACCTCAAGATGTCCGCCCAGCTCCATGGCGTCTAAGGAATTACGGATGATATGGAGAAACATCTGCCGTATCTGGCGGACATCCATGTCAACAATGACCTCCTCGTCCTTCAGGTCAAGGTCCCAGGTGATATTATGCTTCAACATGGTAGGCTGGACCAAAAGTAGTGTTTTCTTAATCTCCGGATACAGGCTGGCCTTGGTCTTTACAGGTTCAGCTCGGCTCACAAAATCAAAGAGTTCGCCCAAGGTGCCTTCAAGTCTGGATGTTTCCTTGATCATCACATCAAGGTAACGCTGCCAACTTTCATTAGTGATTTTCTTCGAGAGTATCCGGCACACGCCGCCAATGGAAGTGATGGGATTACGCAGAACATGAACCATCTGGGCAGCCATTTGACCCAGGGCGGAAAAACGCTCTGCCTCAACGAGAAGATCCTTATTCTTGTCGAGCTCATGGGTGAGCTGTTCAAGTTCACCGATCTGGTTTTGCATCTCACTATGGAGGTTGCTATGCTCAATGGCCAGGCTGACCTGGCTGGCAAAAAGCTCCAGCATGGTTACATCATTTGGACTGATGGGATTGCGATTGACATAATTATCAGCAATTATCACTCCCAGGGCAGCGCGGGGCGAAAAGAGAGGCACAACCACAAAGCTATCAAAGCCGAGAAGATCAATGAGTTTCTGGTCAACCTCAACGTTGGACCTCCCCTCGGTGACCAGAAAACTACGGCGTTCCATGGCAGAGCGGATAAGGATATCCTGCTCGTTTGCCACGGGAATATGGAGGTTATCAACAATGTCGTTGATAACATTATCCCGGGCGGCGCAATCGTGGAGACCCTCCACCATATCGAGGAAATCAACCCCTTTTTCCTGCAGATCGGCCCAAATAATTCCAGCTTCTTCCCTGCAACTGGGGCCAATGGCCAGACGACCCCATAAATTTTCCTGGGCATCATCAAAAAGGGCCAAGAAGGCCCGATTAAACCGTAATCCCTCATTGGCGGTGATGCCTACTAAAATGGCGTGGAGAACCTTATCAAGCTCTGTGGTGGTGAGGTACACAGAATTTATTTTTAAGGAAAGCTGGTGAAGGAGTTGGAAACGGAAATTAGCTTGTTCAAGATCCTCTTGATACTTCTTATTCTCATAAATCAGCTGGCGTTTGACCAAGGCCTTGCGGACAACAATGGCAATCTCATTAAACTTGACCGGTTTTGCCAGGTAATCATCGGCGCCACTGCGGATACAGTCAATGGCAACATTAATATCGGCGACACCAGAAAGCATGACAATGGCCAAGTCCGGATTTTCGTTTACCATTTGTGGAATAAGCTCTGAGCCATCCTGGTCGGGAAGGCCAATATCAAGAAGGACAAGGCCCACCTTGTTTTCTTCAAGAAGCTTTAGCAGGCTGGCAGCAGAATCAGCATCTTTGACCGGCAAACCGCTGTCAGAGAGGAACTCGGCCAGGGGTTCACGAATCATGGGGTCATCATCAACAAGGATGACAATCTCATCCTCCCTCAGCAGATGGGAAAAAGGGAGATCGTTGTGAAAATTACCAGCTGGCTGCATCATGATGTTAAAAGACCTTGTTTACCGTTTATGGAGACTGCAGAATAAAACAAAAATACATAGATAAAAGTACCTAATGTTTGAAAGGGACGCAAGAATTCTCTAGCTGAAGAATCCGGGAGTCAGGGTCTCTTGTTGACAGCTTCTCAGAGAAAAAGGAGCTTTTTAAGGCCTGGTTTTTTCTATTAACTCTTTTTATGGTACAACAGGGACTCGTTTGCTAACTGTACTGACTTGAAACCTTGCTCGTTGAATCCGGGCTTTTAAATATGACCTCTGCAAATAGAAATATCGTTCTCATCGGCTACCGAGCTACCGGCAAAACCAGTATCGGTAAAATGGTGGCAAAGAAACTTGAACGCCCGTTTGTTGATTCGGACCATGCTGTTGAGAAAAGGGCCGCTCAAAACATTTCAGCCATGGTGGAAGCTAAGGGCTGGGATTTTTTCCGCGCCAAAGAAAAAGAGATGCTGCTTGAGTTGACCAGCTCACCAGGCCAGATCATTGCCTGTGGCGGAGGGGCAATTTTACATCAGGATATCTGGGCAAAGATTAAAGAAAGCTCCTTTGTGGTCTGGCTCAAGGCAGACATTGAAACCATCTGTAGTCGCCTGGCAGGCGATCAGGCCACCGCAAGTCAACGCCCCTCGTTAAGCGGCCAGGATATTTATCAGGAAATCGCTGAAATTGTAAAGGAAAGAACCCCCCTCTACCAGGCAGGCTGTCATCTAGAACTTGACGCCACCGGCAGCCTGGAGGATATTGTCGACAAGATTATCATCGGCTACAAAGAAACAAAGTAACCATAAACAACACTGTTTGCATAAGATCAGTACTCTATAGAAGGACATAATCATGGCAGGAAACACGTTTGGTCAGATATTCAGAGTTACCACCTGGGGCGAATCGCACGGCACAGCCATCGGCGCCACCATTGACGGCTGCCCGGCCGGAATTCCATTAAGTGAAGAAGATATCCAAAAAGATATGGAGAGAAGACGACCCGGCAAGGGCGGCGCCACCAGCCCTCGCAAAGAGCCGGACAAGGTGGAGATCCTCTCCGGTATTTTTGAAGGACTGACCACCGGCACCCCCCTGACCCTGGTTATTTATAATAAGGATGCCCACTCCAAATCCTATGATCATCTAAAGGAGATCTTCCGGCCCGGCCATGGTGATTTTTCCTATTTCTGTAAATACGGCATCCGCGACCATCGCGGCGGTGGCCGTGCCTCTGCCAGGGAGACTGCAGCCCGAGTGGCAGCAGGAGCAGTTGCCCGCAAACTGCTGCAGTTTCAAGGTGTTAAGGTCATGGCCTACACCCTGGCCCTGGGCGGTATTATGGCTGAAAATTTCCAGCTTGAAGCCCTTTCAGAAAACCGTCTCTGCTGTCCGGATAACGAGGCCGCCGCAAAGATGGAAGAGCGTATCGCTGAAGTACGCAAAGAAGGCGATACCCTTGGCGGCATTGTTGAAATCACTGCCACCGGCTGCCCGGCAGGTCTTGGCGAGCCAGTGTTTAATAAGCTTGATGCTGACCTGGCCGGGGCCTTAATGTCCATTGGTGCAGTCAAAGGTGTTGAGATCGGTTCCGGTTTTGCGGCCAGCCTGATGAAGGGGTCGGAAAACAACGACGCTCTTACCCCTGAAGGTTTCAACTCTAATAATTCCGGCGGCATCCTGGCGGGGATCTCAAACGGTGACCCCATTGTCAGCCGGGTGGCTGTAAAACCCATCCCTTCCATAGGTAAGCCTCAGAAAACTGTTAACCTGGACAATGAAGAGGTGGAGATCAAAATCGGCGGTCGCCATGATATCTCGGCTATCCCGCGAATCATTCCGGTTTGTGAATCCATGGTCTGCCTGACCTTGGCCGATCATCTCATGCGTCAGCAGGCCGGTGATCTGATGCCGGACAATGACCAGTAGGACATTCTGCTTGTTTAGCACCTTTTGCTGCTGCCTTCTCACTTCTGAACTCTGAATAAACATGGCCAAGAGAACGATAAAAAATATCTGGTTTGTCTCCCGTGAATATGATGGTCTGGCCGGCGCTGGCGGCGTTAAAGATGTCTGCAGGCAGCTTGCCGAGTCTTTGGGCAAGATAGCCAAGGTATCAGTGGTCATCCCGTGCTATGGTTTTCTTTCCCCCAAGCTGCTTGGCTTCAAGGTGAGGGCGACCCTGCCGATCACCATGAATTATGCCAACCAGGACCGGCAGGAAGAGGTCGTCATCTGGGGCAAGAAAACCCAGACAGTGGGCAAAGGCGAGGTCACCATTTATCTGGTTGACGCCTTACGCTTTCGCGAAAAAAAGGCTGTGTACACCTACACAGACTCTGAAGAAAAAATGGATCCTTTCAAGCGGGCCGGTGAGGGACATTATGATTATTTCACCATGAATATCCTGCTCCAGAAAGCTGCGCTCTGTTACCTCATGCATCGCCACGAGAGGCCGGACATTATCCATTGCCACGATGGCCATACTGCCCTTATCCCGCCCATGGCTCAAGAGCTTGACGGCTTTCGTCATTTTTTCCGCAATACCGGTTTTGTGGTCACCATTCACAATGCCGGTCTTGGCTACCATCAGGAGGTGGGAGACCTGCCCTATGCCCAGGCGATCACCGGCCTGCCCCGCAGTTTTGTCAGCAAAAACCTCCTTGATGGCGATTTTGATCCCTTTGTTGCTGCATCTCGCTACTGCAAGCTCAACACGGTGAGTGAAAATTATGCCCGTGAATTGCGGGAAACCGATGAGGATGAGCTCACAGGCTGGCTTGGCCATTTCCTCATGAGCCGCAATATTAAAATTGAGGGCATTACAAACGGCATCAACCCTGCCGACTTTGACACCATGGATCCAGACAGTCTGGGCCTTGCCGCGCCTTTTTCCGTGGCCAAGGGCGAGCTTGATGGCAAAAATAAGTGTCGTAGCCAGCTCCAGAAGGCTCTGGCCAAAAAGGCGTTCAACGGTGTCAGCCAACATGGCAGTTTAAAGCCGGGTAAAAACCTGCCCCTCCTTACGGTCATTGGCCGTTTTTCAGGACAAAAGGGGATGGATAAACTTGTCGAGGCCCTTCATCAACTCCTCCCTTCAGAAAAAAAATTCCAGGCCCTTATTTTAGGTTCCGGGGAAAAACGCATTGCCCAGGGTCTCATTTCCCTCACCAAGGAAAAGGCCTACAATGGCAGGGTCTGCGTTCTTGAAGGCTATGACCAGCAACTTGCCCACCAGGTCTATGCGGCTGGTGATTTTTTTGTGATCCCGTCCAAGTATGAGCCGTGCGGTCTCACAGATTATATTGCCCAGCTTTTTGGCAACCTGCCCATCGTCCACCATGTCGGCGGCCTGGTGAAGGTTGAGGACAACAAAACAGGCTTTGCCTATCAAGACCACTCTGCCAAAGCCCTGATCAGCGCCATCAAACGGGCCCTTACCACCTACCACAAAAAACCGGCCCAGATTGCCACCATGCAAAAAAAGGCCGTTCAAACCATCTCAAAACAATACACCTGGGACAAAATTATGCTACGATATATGGACTTGTACCAGGAGGCATTGTGCAAAGAGTAACGTTAGAAAACAAGACGCCGGAACCGGCCAACAAATGGTTTGAAAAGAGAAGGGATTTCCACATCCGCTCTCTGTACAGCGGCTTTTTCAAAACGTACTCTGCTTTTGTCACCCTCTACCAGGGCTACCTTGCAAACGGTAAAATCAATTTTGACGAACTTGCCCAGCTCGTGGGCACTGAAATTCACAAAGGACGTCTTTGGCAGCTTAAAGACCATTGCCACCGCCTTTTTCAGGAGAGCAGCGAGCAAAACGGCCTTCTCCTTGACTGGGTGATTGGCTCTGTTTTCCACGAAGCCATGAAGCTGAAGGAAAACATCTATATGTACCAGTTTTACGGCCCAGCCGGGCCGTCAACAGGCGCAGGGGGTACAGATACCTCCCTTCATTGCGGGGTAAGCCGGAAAAACTTCATGAAAGGTATTGTCAGAGAGGCCCGTCGTCAGGTGGACAATCTTACATTCCTTTTTAATCGGGCTAATTTTCTCCTGCGCATGCTGTTGCCCAGTCAGGGCCAGAACGTCCTGCTGCTTCGCCTTTTTATCGAAGAGCCGAACATAAGCCAAGAGATGTGGAGTGAGTCCGTTGAACAGCTTTTTGATGAGCTTTTTCCCTACCAGCCGGAGACAGGCTATCTTTTGGCAGCCAAAAGTTATTTTAACGGCCAATGGCTGCATGAGGCCCTGGCCGCCTATGAGACAGCTCTTGATATCAACCCTGATCTTGAAGAGGCCCGTCGTCGCTGTTTTCTGATTCGGACCATGATTGACGACCGCCGCAAAATACTGGCGGCCTAACAGAAATAATGCCTACATCATAAGAGAGGCACCGATTTTTACGCTTTAGGATACCTTGAAATTTTAACCATTCTTTTAGGGAGACCACAATGGCAATCAAAATTGGTATTAACGGTTTTGGACGTATTGGCAGAAACATCTTTCGGGCCATGGCTCTTTATCCTGAATTTACGGATATGG
>SWCD01006168.1_pt1 | contig 25782 bp, 23 predicted proteins | sample 4693011 | NCBI WGS metagenome assembly SWCD01 (sample SAMN10267278, study PRJNA491770) | bioreactor metagenome | isolation source: DHS bioreactor inoculated with marine | place: Japan: Omine Ridge, Nankai Trough | reverse complement strand
CGACTAACTAGTCTTTTTCTGTTCGGATTTTTTTTCTAAAAGCCATTGCCAGAATTCGGCCACGCCTTCTCCGGTGGTGGCCGAAACCGGGAAAATTTTGATGCCCGGTTTCAGGTGCTCCACCTGGTGGCAGCATTCATCCATGTTGAAATTGACATAGGGCAGCAGGTCAATTTTATTGATCAGCAGAACATCAGAGCTGAGGATGAGGTCAGGGTATTTCACCGGTTTGTCCTCTCCCTCCGGAGTGCTTACCATGGCAATCCGAATTTTTTCCCCCAAATCATAGGCGGTTGGACAGACCATATTGCCTATATTTTCAATAATCAGCATTTCAACCCCGGAAAGATCAAGATCGTGCATGGCCCGATGTACCATGCGGGCATCAAGATGGCAGGCTGCGCCGGTATTGATCTGCACAGCGTTGAGGCCGGCTCCTTCCAGACGTTTCTGGTCATTATCCGTCTGTTGATCACCGACAATTACAGCCAGGCCATGGTCTTTGCCATAATCACGGCCCAATCTCTCTAAAAGTGAGGTTTTGCCGGAACCAGGAGCACTGATGATGTTCAGGCAGAGGATGCCATCACCCTCAAGATGTTGCCGGTTATGCTGGGCGGTTTCATTATTGAGAGAGAGGATGTCCTGTCCCAGTTGAACTTGGCGGGAGGTGCTGTCTTCAGGATGACAGCCGCATGAGTCGCACATTATTCCACCTCTATGGAAGTTATCTGGAGTTCCTGACCGCGAATCAGTTCAAAAAAACGATCGCAGTCCGGGCAAAGGCTAAGGTTTTCAGTTGTTTCCGAGCCGCAGGAAGGGCAGCGATAACAAAGCGGGATCTCTGTGATGGCCAGCTCTGCCCCGGCAGCTATGGTGCGAGGGCTCAAGGCCTCAAAGGCAAAGGCTAGGGCGTCGCTGACAACACCTGAGCGCTGGCCGATGGCAAGCTCTATCCGGGTTACCTTGGCCGCCTTTTCTTTTTGAGCGGTCTTGGTGACTATATCGAGAATGTTTTCCATAAGGGACATTTCATGCATGGCTTACACCTGTCTTAGAAGAGCTGAGGTTTCGGATGCGGGCTGCTGCCACCGCTGCTTGTCCCAGGGCTAAACCACCGTCGTTACAGGGCACCTGTTGATGGCAATAGACCATGAGGCCCACCTCTTCAAGGCTTTGCTTTAGACCCTGGCTGATGAGGCGATTCTGGAAAACGCCGCCGCTGCATACCACCTCGTTGATGTTGTGTTCTTTGCTGAGATCAAGGCAGGCTTGGCTGATCATTTTTATAATGGTGTTATGGAAGCGGGTAGCAATGGCAGCCTGTGGTGTTTCCTGCTTGAGGTCAGCGAGAATCCCTTGCAAAAGCTCCTTTGTTTCAATGATACGACACTCTTTGTCCTGCTTTTGGTTCAAGTTAAAGGGGTATACTCCGGTTTCATCCGGATCGGCGATAGCCTCAAGCTCCATGGCTGCCTGGGCAGAGTGGGTGATCTCCAGGCGCAGATTGATAAGGGCTGCCACAGCATCAAAGAGTCTGCCGAGGCTTGAGGTTGTCGGGCAATTCACTTTTTGGGCAAGCATCTCCTCAACGATATTTTTTGTAGCAGGCGGGATATTCGTCAAAAAGGCAAGTTCGCTACCCTGCAAGTCTTCTTTGTGAAGCCAGGCAAGGGCAAGGCGCCAGGGCTCTTTGATAGCGGTTTCGCCGCCCGCCATCTCCAAGGTGTCAAAATGGGCTAGGCGCTTGAAGTCGGCAAGGGTGGAAAGCAAAATCTCGCCGCCCCATAATGTGCCGTCCGCCCCCAGGCCAGTGCCGTCTAGGGCTACACCGATCACCGGCTGGTCAAGGCCATGTTCGGTCATGCAGCTGGCAATATGGCCATGATGATGCTGGACAGCAATTTTTTCAATCCCGGTTTGTTCCAAGGCATAGCGACTGCTGAAATAATCGGGATGAAGGTCATGGGCAATGATTTCTGGGCTGATATGAAAGAGGTTTTGAAGGTGGGAGCAGGCCTGGCGGTAATGGTCTTGGCTGATTGGCGAGCGGGTTTCGCCAAGATGTTGCGATAAAAAGGCCATTTTATCGCGTGTAAGGCACAGGGTCACCTTTTCTCCTGCTCCACAGGCTAGGATGGCCGGGTATGATTGGTCAAGGGCTATCGGTAAGGGGGTGTAGCCCCGGGAGCGCCGTAGAATCAGGATCTCATCACCGTGGCTGCGCAGAACTGAATCATCACATCGGGTAATGATATGGCGGTCATGGCTGAGAACCCCGTCGCAATCAGTGCCCAACAGGGCAAGGGCCTCTTTGGTGCCGGTGAGCATGGGGCTGCCCGGTTCATTAAAGCTGGTCATCACAAGGATTTGCGGAGCCTGGTTAAAGAGCAGGTAGTGAAGCGGGGTGTAGGCCAGCATGATACCGATCTCTGGTATGTTCCTGGTAATCAGCTTTGAAAAAGGAACACCAGCCTTGATTGGCATGATAACAATGGGACGAATTGCTGAACAAAGGGCCTCTTGGGCCTTTGCTGAAATATGGGCCAGGGCGGCGGCTGTGTCAAGATCACGGACCATGATGGCCAAGGGTTTATCAACTCGTCTCTTTATGGTGCGCAACCGGCCAACCGCCTGGTCATTACAGGCATCCGCAGCCAGATGGAAGCCCCCTACGCCTTTAATAGCAACCACCTTTCCATCAGAGAGCAGAGCGGCTGCACTGGCAAGAGGATTTGCTTTGTTTTCACCGCCGTCCTCAAAGAGGGTGAGCCGTGGCCCACAATCATGGCAACAGATGGGTTCAGCGTGAAAACGGCGACTGGCTGGGTCGTTGTATTCCTTCTGACAAGCAGAGCAGAGGGGGAAATCCGCCATGCTGGTTAGAGGGCGATCATAGGGCAGGCTATTGACCAGAGTGTAGCGCGGGCCACAGGCTGTGCACGATATAAAAGGATGCTGAAAACGGCGATCCGCAGGGTCTTCCAGCTCCTCTTGACAGTCTTGGCACATGCCAAAATCTGCAGGGGCTAAGGCTGTGCGGCTTCCCGTGTTGTGGCTGGGACCAATGGAGAATTGAGAGTAGTTGATCGCTGGCAAATCCTCTTCAGTCAGAGCAGTTATCAAAGATCCTGAAGGTGGGCTCTGCTGGAGCTGGTCAAGGAAAAGGCAGATCTTGTCACCACCGCCCTCAAGGATAAGTTCAACCCCGGCAGGGCTGTTGGCAACTTCACCTCTGAGGCCATGTTTCTGGGCCAATCGGTAGAGGTGGGGGCGAAAACCAACCCCCTGTACCATACCGTTGATGACAATTTTTTTTGTTATATGCTGAGAGGTGGCAGGCGACAAGGTTTACTGATGTAAAGGTTGTAGGTAAGACTACAGTGTAACAAACCGGCGCCGGAAGAGAAAGAAAAGCAAAAATAAATAAAGGCCAATGGACGGCAGATTGTCCATGGGCCTTTATTTAGAACAAAAAAATGAAGGGAGTTTTTAGATGGCCTCCGTGCCTTTTTCGCCGGTGCGCACTCTGATTACCTCATCAACAGGCATGACGAATATTTTGCCGTCGCCGATCTTGCCGGTGTTGGCTGCATCCATGATGGTTTGCACCACTTGATCGGTTTGTTCGCTGTCGACAACAAGCTCCAGTTTGATTTTAGGGATGAAATCAACGTTGTACTCGGCACCACGGTAGATTTCTTTATGGCCCTTCTGGCGCCCGTATCCCTTGACCTCAGACAGGGTCATGCCGCTGATTCCGATTTCGTTCAAGGCTTCTTTCACGTCGTCTAACTTAAAGGGCTTAATGATAGCTTCTATTTTTTGCATGATATGTGCTCCAACTGTGAGAAGAACCGAGCCTGGCTCCATTGGTAGTCGGCTCGGTAAATAGTTTGTTTACAAGCTGTACCCAATCTCGCTGTGCTGGGTGAGGTCAAGTCCTTGAACCTCATCGTCAACCTCAACCCGCAGACCGACCACAAGATCGATGGCCTTGAGGATAATAAAACTGGCCACTACAGAGTAAATGATGGTAGCGCCAGCGTCAACAGCCTGGGTCATGAGAAGTTTGGCGTTACCAAAAAAGAGACCGTCAGCACCGCCCGGGTTTACAGCAAGGGAGGCAAACATGCCTGTGGCTAGTGCACCCCAAAGGCCGCCAACTCCATGGACGCCGACAACATCCAAGGCATCATCGTATCCAAGTTTGTTCTTAGCAAGAACAGCGAAATAACAGAGTGCTCCGCCAACCAGCCCGATGGCGATGGCAGATACCGGCGAGACAAAACCGGCACCTGGGGTAATGGCAACCAGGCCGGCAACAGCACCTGAGGCAGCGCCAAGAACAGTTGGTTTGCCTTGATAGATCCACTCAGCAAGCAACCAGGAAAGGGCAGCGCAACCAGCGGCAACCTGAGTGGTCATAAAGGCGTTTGCAGCAATGCCGTCGGCGGCAAGGGCACTTCCGGCATTAAAACCGAACCAGCCAAACCAGAGAATGCCGGCACCAAGTAAGGTCATGCCCAAGTTGTGGGGATGGATGGCCTCGCGGCCCCAGCCTTTCCTTTTACCGATCAGAAGTGCGGCAACCAAGGCAGCAGCACCTGAGTTAATATGGATAACTGTACCGCCGGCAAAATCAAGGCCGCCGTGGCTGCTGATCCACCCGCCGCCCCATACCCAGTGGCAAACGGGAAAATAGACAAAGGTTGTCCAGAAGATGGTGAACAGCAAAAAGGCGGAAAACTTGATACGCTCCGCAAAGGCACCGGTGATCAAGGCCGGAGTAATAACGGCAAACATGAGCTGAAAGGCGCAGAAGACAAGGTGGGGAATGGTGCTGCCCTCAGTGGGCTCAGCGCCAACGCCGCGCAGAAAAAGAAAATCAAGGCCGCCAACAAGGCCGTTGACGTCGGTACCAAAGGCCATGGTATAGCCAAACAGCACCCAGAGGATGGTAACAACTCCCAGGCATATAAAGCTTTGAAGCAAGGTTGAAAGGACATTTTTCGAACGAACCATGCCGCCGTAAAAAAGGGCGAGGCCTGGAGTCATGAGCATGACCATAGCAGTTGCTATGAGCATAAATGCGGTGTCTCCGGTATTCATCTGTAGATCTCCTGTTTTTTTATTTTGTATGGTAAAGGGTGAAATGGTGGTGTGAAAATGCTGCATGCTTATGGGCAAGTGCTTTAAGCAACCAGCGTGCCATATTTCAGGCTCGATTTTTTTTGAATTCTATTTTGTCGAAATAGCGTATTTTTTTAATATTATGACCTAGGGCTTCGACTTCGTATATTTTTTACAAAAATGTATTTTTACCACCTGTTGTTTTTCAATTTTGTAATAGTGCTAAGGCTGCTTGCCAAGGTTCGAGCGGGCCGCAGGCCTCCTGGTATGTGAAAGCATTGACATGCCTTAAGGTTGACCAATATTATTAAGGGTGATGTTTGTTTAACGGGAAAGGTTTTTTTGTATGATAACTCGTTTCACCCATGTGGTTTTATAATGAAGATTTGTGGCTTAGCTGTCTTGTTGTTTTTTGGTGTTTCCTTTAACGCCTTGGCCAGTGAACTTGAAGAGAAGGTTATAAAAATCTGTGGGAGTGGTGATAATCAGGTCCTGATGCGGGATTTGGGTCAGGCCTATGAACGATTAAATCCTGGGGTTCGCGTTGAAGTTCCCGACTCTATCGGCTCCTCCGGGGGGATTAAGGCCACTGCAAATGGTCAATGTGATCTTGGTCGAACCGCTCGTCCCTTAAATAGAAAGGAGCAGCAGTATAATCTGATCTATAAAATGTTTGCCCGCTCACCGGTAGTTTTTGTGGTGAGTGGTAACCTTGAATCCGTGGGCAACCTATCATCCGAGCAGGTGGTTCGAATTTATTCAGGCAAGATCAGGTCTTGGCAGGATCTTGGTGGGCCGGATGGCAAAATCTATGTTGCCAACCGGGAAAAGGGTGATTCTTCCCGGTCAGTACTTGAAAAGCATCTTATAGACTTCGAGCTTATTAAAAATCCTGCGGGTAAAACTATCTACACCACACCCGAAACAATAAATGTTGTTGCCAATAATGATAATACCATTGTCTACGCCCCTCTGTCTGCTGCCAAAACAGAGAGCAATGTCCGTGTTGTGGCCTTCCAGGGAGTCATGCCCAGTGCTGAGGCTATGGCAAAAGGCAAATACCCCCTCTTCTCAGAGTTTGGTCTTGTCTGGCGGCAAGAAAATAGCGCCAAGGTCCGCGATTTCGTGAAATTTCTTAGCACTTCAGAGGCGCAAGGGATAATTGCTCGGTCTGGCGCCGCACCAGCTCTACCAGGGAACCAATGATATTTAGGTCAATCAAAACCAGGCTTGTTTGGTCACACCTCTTGGTGATAGTTTTGGTAAATGTCGTGCTCGGCATTATGGCCTACCGGTTTATGGCCGATAAACTCATTGCCACCGAAAAACAAAACCTCGAGTTTATCGCCCACCATACCGCTGATATGCTTCGCGATCATATCTTAAAGCGAGGAAGTGCACTTCACCAGGTCGCAGAAGGCCGTGAGTTTGTCGAATATTTGCAAAACTACAGAGACACAGCACTGGCACAATATTTCACAGGCTTCCAAAAACAATTTCCCCAACTAAGCTTTATAAATCAGGCCGGTGGTGAAGAGGTTAAGGTAAAAGATGGCGTTAACAGCCAGTTTTTGGTTGCTGCCTATGATCAGGAATTTGTAGATAGAACCCAGGCCAACCCCAACGAGGTTGAAGTTGTTTTTGACAGTGAATTACATAACCGAAGTAACCCGTTACTCTATCTGGCCTTAAGTAAATACAGCTATTTTGGCGACAAGTTCCAAGGAACGCTGCTAGCGGCAATACCCCATCGTGATCTTCTTCATGAGATAGCCTCTACCCATATCCATTCCGGCGGATTTCTGGCCCTGTGGGGTGATGGCAAAAATGATATTTTTGTCCAGGATTCCGGCCATGGCCATACGCACAACCCAAAAAGTATAATGCGTATCGCCTCCTACCATGAAGATGGCCAGAAATTCCTGAAAAATTCCGGAAATAAAGCACGTATCAGCTACCAAACCATTCTTGGGGTCAACTCAATAGTTGCCTATGTGCCCCTGCCGGAATTCCAACTTAACCTCTTGGCTACCCTGCCGCATGATAAAGTCTCTGTGATGTTGCAGCAATTACGCAACAGATCCTTATTGGTCTTCTTTGGTCTCTGCCTTATTGCTGCCATTCTTTCCTATATGCTGGCCCAGACCATCACCAAACCAATAAGGCGTTTAACAGAGGTGACAAGGGAGATTGCAGCCGGCAGCACGGATACACAAGGTTTGCACTCCATAAAAAACAGGCCTGATGAAGTAGGGGTTCTGGTCAACTCTTTTGAGACCATGATTGACAGCCTGTGGAGTACCATGGTCTCCAGGGATTATGTCGATGGCATCTTTGCAGCCATGGCAGAAAGTATCATTGTCATTTCTGAGAAGGGTGACATTAGATATGTCAATGAATCAGCATGCCGATTGCTTGGCTATACAGAGAAGGAAATGGTGAGCCTTTCCATTGCCGATATCCTGGCAGTTGAAATCAGGACCCATGATTTCATAGGCAAGCTTCTTCAAAAGCAAGAATGGCAAGAGACCGGTTATCGCCATAAAGACGGCAGTGAAGTGCCGGTCCTTTTTTCCTGCAGTTCCTTGGTTGGTAAAGAAGGTGGCCGAGAGACGGTGTGCGTAGCGTCCGATATAAGCGGCCTGAAGAAGGCGCGGGAAGCCCTTGAGGAAAACGAGTACTACCTGAAGGCCCTGATGAAATCGTTACCCAGCGGCCTTCTTGTTATTGATGCTGAAAACCGAATGATCATTGATGCGAACCCCACCTCCTGCCTGATTTTTAAGTGTGCTCGAGAACAAATCATCGGCAAGGTATGTTTTGAGCTCATCTCGCCAGTGGGAGAGGTTGATGAGTGGCCGCCCATTGTTACTCCGGAAAGGCCAATTATAAATATGGAAGCGGAACTCGTAGTCCCAAAAGGCCCCCGGGTCCCTATTTCCATGTCGGTCCAGGCTATTCGCCTACGTGACTCCATGATCTATATCAATAGTTTTGTAGATATTACCGACAGTAAAAAAATACTTGAAGCTCTTCAGGACAGTGAAGAGAAGCTGCGGGCCCTTTCCCTTACTGATGAGCTCACCGGCCTACTTAACCGTCGCGGCTTTTTCACCATGGTGGAAAAGCAGCTGGAAATTTATGCCAGAAATAACAAGAAGGCCTACCTTTTGTACGCTGATATTGATGGCCTGAAAAAGGTCAATGACAGCCAGGGCCATAGTGTTGGCGATGAGCTTCTGCGTGCTGCGGCAAATGTCTTGAATGGGGTTTGTCGCAAATCTGACATTATTGGCCGCCTTGGCGGTGATGAGTTTGGCGTGCTCCTCACTGATGCCGAGAGTGAGGAAGCCATCGTACAAAGATTGGATGAAAAGATAACAAGTTTTAACGCTGCCGGTGACCGGAGCTTTGATCTTTCCATCAGCGTTGGCATTGTCACCTGTAGCGAAGCAGACCAAGATTCACCCTGCGTTCTTGATGCCTTACTCACCACCGCAGATGCCAAGATGTACTCCATCAAGAAAAAAAGGCAGGGTAAAAAATAGCGAAGAAAAAGGCTATGACCTTACTGCCTCACAACCTGCCTTTCGTCCATCAAAACAGGGAAAACCCCGAGCGTTCCTGTAGTTCATACTGCCAGTATTTCATAATGCTGGTATCTGCAAATTCTTCATAATCAACTGTGAAATGACCGTCTTTATTCTCCCAGAGTTGTTGGAGGTATGAAAGCACCTCCTGGCTGACATCATTTTGTCTTGGGCAGACAATTCGCAGCGCAGTTTCGAGATTGAAGTCACAGATATTGCGGCGGGTGAGATTGGCTGAGCCGGCCAGGATGATGGATTCTTCCTGCTTGGTAATCATGACAAGTTTGGAGTGAAACTGTTCTCCGTGGCTGTCATACCAGCGGATTTGCAGATTTTCTCCGCCTCTTCTTTTTAAACGGGCAGCCACAGGCCGGTTCGGTACACCATTTTTTTTATGGCCAAAGGCGTCGCGGTTGGCATCAAGGATCAGCTTGACTGATGTGCCACGTTTGGCTGCAGCCAGCAGCGCCGTAATAATCTCATGCTCGGCCAAATAGAACATGGCAAGCCAGATGGTCTCCGAGCCCTGGCAATGGTGAAGGTCAGCAAGCAGCATCCTTTTGATTTTTCCTTCGGTGAGGAGCTGAATCTGCTGGTTGGCCTGGCAGGGAAGGGTCTTTTCAGGAAGAGCTATATCCATGCTGCAGCCACTTAAGGCAGCAACCGCCTGTTCGCTTTTTATGACATGATCTAAAAGGGGGCCGTTAAAGCAAAAAGCGATATTGCTGTTTGCAGCACTGGCGTCATGGCTGTTGTTGGCCGAGGTTATGAGGCCCTCTTTTTCAGTGACCAGAAGTTTTCGGTGATTGGCCTTGAAGTTAAAAAGAGCAAGCCAGCCCCGCAGGGTAAGTTTAGGAGAGTTGCGGTAGAAGGGAGAAGGAAGCCATCCTCTGCCATTATTGCCTAAAGGTCTGCACAGCAGGTTCCAAAAACAGCTGTAAACCAGGTTTGAGTCGGGTAAACGATCCAGGTTGGTGAGAACAACCCGGGCCCCGGCATCTTCAAGTTGTTGGAAATAGGGGTTGGAATACGAACCATATCCTGTATTAGCAGGATCTGAGATGATCCACAGCTGTAATAAAGGATTTCTGGTTTTGGCAGCAAGCAGGGCATCCGTTATTTTTTTACTTAGCCTTGGGAACGTTTCGCTCACATTGTGAAGGTCGTTATACAGGAAAATATCGGCGATAATAAAAGACTGCGCCTGGTCGATCATCCGTAATATTTCAGGCAGGATCTGTTGTTTTGTTTTGAGTTTGCCATCTTTAAGATAGGTGAGATCGGTGAGAAAGTGCAGCTTTTCAGCAGGCAGCAGAGGGCTTGCACAGGAAAGGCCGGGTGGCATGGAACGCCGTCGTCCTATCAAGGTGGCCAAGAGCCCGATGAAAAGAAGAAATGTCAGAAGGAGGGTGAAAAGGCTGGCACCCTGGAAAGCCGGAAAATGCATTTTTTGTCTGCCTAGCTATGGTTGGCAGTGACATAGGCCTCGAGCAGATTCACGGAAGAAACTATGCCTATAATGCAATTTTCGGATGAAACCACCAGGTGGTGGATCTTGTTTTTTATCATCAAAATGCTGGCATCTTTAATCGACAGGTCTGGGTCAACTTCGATTGTCAGATGGGTGCATATCTCCCAGGCCCGCACTTTTTTGGGGTTTCGCGCCATCATGTGAAATTTAAGAATATCGTTGGAGGTGATGATCCCAAAGCAATGTCCGTCAGGATCCACCACAGGCACGCAGGAGTATTTATGGGCAGCAAGGATACACTCTACATCTTCAACAGTGTCATCCACATCAACAAGGGTAACGCTTTCTTCCATAATGCTCGAAAGAGGTTGAAGCATAATCGTCCTCCTTGGCTGTTTTCGTTTGTCATGCAGCCCAAGCAAATTTTAAGGCGTCATCAGACCAAAAAATCTTTGAGTTTTTCTAAAAGGCTATCCGGTAGTTCTTCATCATAGAGAAAGGCGTGGGCCTCGTCTCCGGTGATTTTTTCTTTGATCTCAATGGGTAAACTGCGGAGCACAGCCATACGTTGGGGATCTGGTTTCTTTTTTGTTTCAGGTGACTTGTTTTCTGTCATGGCGCAAAGTTCTCGGATGTTTATGAAAATTAATCAACAGGTGTCTGGTCGGAAGCTGAGTTTTTTCTGCGCTTATGCTCATACATCTTTTTATCCGCCTGGGTGATCAATTCTTCCAGAGTGCAGGGATTGTTGCCGTCAAATTTCACTACGCCAATACTTATAAGAAGATCATACATCCTATCTTTTTGTTGGTTAAGCTCTTTTAATTTTTCGTTAAATCTTTTGACCTCAGCGTGTTCATCTTCATCAACATTGGTTTCGGTGAGCAGGATAATAAATTCATCACCGCCGATGCGGGCGATGATGTCTCCAGAACGGAATGTGGATGTGAAGAGATCGGCAGTTTCTTTAAGGGCCTGATCACCTATCTTATGGCCCCGCTTGTCATTGATCCATTTCATATTGTCGAGATCAGCATAGAGCAGGTGAAGGGACTTTTTTGTCCTTTCAGCAATGGCCAATTGTTTAGCGGCAAGGGTCATGAAACCGCGGCGGTTGAGCAAGCCGGTGAGGTGGTCGGTTATGGAGATTTCCTTAAGCCTTTCCTCAAAGATTTTACGTTCGGTGATATCGCGGAAGATGCCGCGGGTGGAGATCAGTTCACCATTTTTGGTATGCGTATTTATGTGACCTTCCACCGGGATAATTTTACCCTCTTTGGTAACAAAATTGGTTTCGGTGAGATGGACGGCTTCGCCGTTTTTCAGCTTTTGAAAAAGTAACATGCAGTGATCGCGGTCTTCAGGATCAATGATATCAAAGGCGGAAAGGCCGGGGATTTCTTCCTCGCTATAGCCTAAGGTGTTTTTCCAGGCCTTATTGACATAGAGAATCTGACCCTCCGGGCCAATCATTTGGATCAAGTCGAGGGAGTTTTCAAAAAGATCGTGATAGCGGTCCTCAGAGGCGCGAAGTTCTTTGAGCGATTGGGCGCTGTGCAGGGCCATGGCTGCCTGGTTGGCAAGATTGTCATAAAGAATGATTTCATGGTCGGTAAAGGTCCGCTGTTGCAGGGTGTGGCCAACCAAGACTCCCAGTACTTCGTCTGCAATGATCATGGGGACGCAAATCGCCGAGCGGATATTGCGATCAGCAATGAGTTTGGGAACCTCAAAACGGGTTTCCGTATAAAAGTCGACCACTGTATCCGGTATTTTCGTCTTGGCCACATAGGGCGCTAAACCCTGGCCCTCCATGACGGCAAAGGTGTCTATGGTTGACTCTGGGAAGCCAATGGTATCATGGATAATGAGGCCTTTTCTGTCTTCTGAAAAAAGCATCAGGGTGGAGAAATCGACCTGGAGTAACTCTCTGGCGTGGCTGACAATGTGGCGATAGAGCTTTTTAAGATCAGTGATGGTGTTGATCTTTCTGGAGGCCAGAAAAAACTCTTCCTGGCTTCGGTTGTAGCGCACCAGCGCGTTTGACATCTCTTTACTTTGGGTGATATCGGTGATTGTTTCGATCACCTGAAAAACGTCACCTGCTTCATCAAAAAGGGGCTGGGCCTTAATTTCCAGCCATTTCTCAAGACCGTCTACTGCTTGGATTCGTCTCACCACAACAGCATCCCGTTTATGGGCCAAGGCCTCACTCATGGGGCATGGCATGCCAAGATCGCTGCAAGGAGCATCTAGCTGGAAAAGAATTTTGTGGCAAAAACAGAATCCGCTTTCTTGCGAAAAGTCTCCTCCGGGAAGAAGTTTGCAGGCCTCTTTATTGGCAAAGATAAGCTTAAAATCCGGGGCCTGAATAACTACGGGTACAGCAATGGTATCGAGTATTGCTTCACAATAGGCCGGGTTATGTAAATGGTCATTGTTTGGTGTGAAGGTCATAAGTCAGGTCATGCAGGGGAAAAATTATGGACGAAGTGAACGCAATACCTTCTTTGCATAGATAAAAACAACAAGCCAGGCAACGGTTGTGAGGATTAATAACCCCCAGGACGGGAGGGGGAGGCGACTGATTAAGAAACTAGCGCAACTCGCCAAAAGCAGGGCCAGAAGGGTAGGCATGGCTGTTCACTCATATTGGTTGTTTAATATTCCCCGGATGCCCCCAGGGCAGGAAAGCATCATAGCAAAATGTCTGGGTATTTGCCGCTTAAAAGGAAGCATTTTGCTGCCGTTGAGGCTCAAGTCTTCAAGTCTTTAGCTGGCAAGAGAGTTGTCGTCGCAGACCGCCTTGACAAAATTATGGGTAAAAACATCCTGCCAGCCGGCATAAGCCATGTCCATGTCCACATGCCACGCATCTCTGGGGCCATGGAGATCAGCACTCCAGAGCCGCATTTTGCTGCGGTCGAATATTTCATCCACCGGTTGATAGACAACATCGTTTAAAAGGGAGAGAAGCTCGCTGACTGTGGGCAGCCGCCAGCAGTCCATACCTCCGAAGCGATTGTTGTTTAGTTGGTCGAGATAGTCTTGGGCGCCCCGGTGGGTGATGGGGTATTTGCTGCCGCCTTGCTGCCAGCAGAGGCCGGTTGCACAGTCCCTGATCACGCCGCTTTGTAAATTTTCAAGACAGTTATCAATATAGTCAAGGGGCTGTGAGCGTTCATTAAGACCCATGAAATTACGGGCTTTACCTCCCCAAATATTAGTCGGCTTTTTGCGCAGGTTCACCTTCGGGCACGAGCTCCGGACAGATGGCGCAGAGTCTTTTGTGCGTTTAAGATCCTCTTGCCAGTGGACTTCAAGTTTGTCTAATTCGGCATGCATGGCATCTGCATCTTGAAAGCGCTCGTTCGGGTTAAAATGAAGCGCCTTTAAAAAAAAGGAATCCCAATTTTGATCGTAGAGCGGGTTGACGGCACTTAGGGAAAACTGGGCCATGCCCGGTAAAAGGCCGGTGAGCATGCGATACAAAAGAACAGCGGCTGAATATAAATCAGCCCGGCCATCCACCTTGTTGGGGGCCTTAATCTGCTCAGGCGCTGCATAAAAGGGAGAGCCGATATTGATATTGGCAGGCCCGGAAAAAACAGTGGTGGCAGAGAGGGCCATGCCGAAATCACAAATTTTAAGCTGGTCATCATCGGTGATCAGCAGATTTTGCGGCTTGATGTCGCGGTGGATAACACCGTTATGATGGAGGCAGGCAAGCCCGGCCAAGAGCTGGCGGCCATAGTGAAGGACCTTGTCAGGCCGGATGATCCGGGAGCGGTTTTCAAGGCGAAAGTCTTCACCAATCATTTCTCCGAGATTGTGGGAGAAAAATTCCATGACAAAAAAGGGCCTGCCTTTGCTGTCTTCGCTGTAATCCCAGACATCCACCACCGCCGGATGCTTGATGGCTGCCATGGTTATGGCCTCGGCTGAAAAAATATCTTTTAAGGTGTCAGCTCCCATTACCATTTCCATGCTTTCAAAAGGATCAAGGAGTTTAATGGCTACCACCTTGTTAATGGTGGGAATCACTGCTTTATAGATGGCACCCATGCCACCCTTGCCCAGCTTGCGAATGATCTGATATCTGCCGATTTTTTGCATGGTTGGCGGGGCGTTAGAGAAGGCGGCTGGCGTTGGTGCCGTGGAAGCCGAGTTTTTTAAGAAGGACAACGGTTTGCTCGACGTCATACTCTAGGGCCCGGATTTCCAGAGTGTTCAAATCCGTGTTCCAAAGACCGTATTTAGCCCTGTTTCCTTTGCCGTCGCGCGGTTGGCCGACACTGCCGACATTATTAATGTGACGCCACTGGTCATTAAGAACCACAGAGCCGATATCCGGCTTTTCAGACCAGTACTTCTTGCCGTCAGAGAAGTAGCGGCCAAAGGCGTGGGTGTGGCCGTAAAAGCAGTATTGCTCAGGATAGGTGGCAAAGGTGCGCTCCAGCCTGGTGGGAGAGGGGTTTTGGAGATAGGTGGTTATGGACTCGGGCGGGCAGCCATGGACAAAGCGGACGTTGTTTTCCACCCGAAAAGTAGGAAGCGAGATGGAAAAAGAAATGGTAGCCTCGCTCATCAATTTTTTGGTGATTTCAAGCGAATCCTGGACAACGAAATTGAGGCGTTTTAGGTAGCTCTTACTTTTTAAGGCAAGCTCGTGATTACCCATGATTGATTTGGCATCTCTGGCCATTAATGCCTGAACTACTTCTTCAGGTTGAGGACAGTAGCCGATGTTGTCGCCCAGGGTGTAGATCTGGTCGACATTATGGTTGTCAATATCAGCCAGCACAGCCTCAAGGGCCTGGTAGTTACCGTGAATGTCGGAAAGGATTGCAAGGAGCATGGTCACCAGGGGAAAATGTTTGCAAGGTATACAGCACCATACCCATTTGCCAGAAGAAATTCAATTTCAAGGCCAACAGCGATTTTAGAACCAGCCAATTTTCCCTTGCATCCGTTACGCTTCCGGATTCAAATATCGTAAGAGTGTTTTTGGAAAATAAAAGGTTTTTCTTGGTAACCATGAGTCATTCCCGCCTTCGCGGGAATGACTCATGGAAATGATTAAGAGTCGGTGACTATCAGACCTTTCAAGCAAAGGCGGAAACAATATGTGTGAGTTTTGTACAAAGCATGGCGACGGCAAGGTGTGGTTTAAGAATGCCGCCAATTACGGCAAAGATCTGATGGCCGATCTTGAGCGGCGCAACTACATTAAAGGTTTTTTTACCTCCACCATTGAAGAGGGCATTGTGACCTTGGGCCGCCTAGAGACTCTGTACCAAAAGAAAAACCAACTGCCGGCCCGGGTGGTTAAGGCGTTGGTGGACAAGGCCAAGGAAGAGCATTTCGGCCAGGTGGTGACCATTGAGGATATCCGCGACATGGTGGGTAAGGCTGCCACCGTGGTTCGCCTGCCCTGCGCCTGCCGTTGGGCTTCAATGAAAACGGAAAACCGCTGCTGCTATAGTGTGAGCTACAGCCCGGATGCCTGGTACGATGAACTTGATATGGGCTATTTCGGTTTGGCCCAGGATGAAGGCCTGGAAAGGGTGACTGCTGACGAGGCTATTTCCCAGATGAAGGCCTTGGAAGAACATGGTGCAGTGCACACCATCTGGACCATGATGACTCCCTTTGTCGGGGCGATCTGTAATTGTCAGCCCGGTGATTGTCTGGGTCTTCGTACTCTGTCCCTTGATGTGGAAACCATGTTTCGTGGTGAGCAGGTGGCCCGGGTGGATGAGGATCTCTGTAACGGGTGCGGCTCGTGTGAGGAGGCCTGCCAGTTCCAGGCCATCAGCAGCCGCCAGGTAAGTGGTGACCACAAGGCCGTGATTAATTCCCAACAATGCTTTGGCTGTGGGCTTTGTCGAAACGCCTGCCCTGAAGAGGCATTGTCCATGGTGGGGAGATAGTATGGGCGTGAACGGCGAGATACCTCCACCTGTTGGAGGCCTGCACCGTATTTTCCGAGCAGCCCGATTCTCATGGGCCGGACTTAATTATACCTTTAAAAATGAAGCAGCCTTCCGGCAGGAGATTCTCCTCTGTCTTGTGCTGATTCCGGCAATTATCCTTCTACCCTTCACCTTGCTTGCCAAGCTCTATCTTGTGGGGTGTTTGGCACTGGTCCTGATCTGTGAGCTTGCCAACACCGCCCTTGAGGTTGTCATCGACCATGTTTCCCCAGAGTACAGTGAGGCCGCTAAGCATGGCAAGAATATCGGCAGTGCTCTCGTTTTGGTCAGCCTCGTAAATTTTTTCCTCGTCTTTGTCTTTTTGCTCGTTTTCCTTCCCTAAGGTTTCGCCCAAGTCTGTTCAGGCAATGGGGTCACAATTTATCATCGAGCACCTCGCTAAGTAGAAAAAAGTGGGCGAAATTGCCCCATTGGGGCAATAAAATGCCCTATAGGTATTTTCCTTTTAATTTCAGTTGTTTTCCAGCCTTTCGGCATATTTGCTCCCAATTTTGCCCCAATTGGTACTGAATGTCTCAAAATCTTGCAGAGGCATTTTTTTTATTATTTCCCTTTTATTTCAAGTAGTTAGCTCTTTCTGGCAGCTTGTGGCACGATTCGTGGATTAACTAGATCAGAGACAAGGTACCAAAGGTGCATCAGCAAGCTTGGCTTGAGGAAGCCCAGAGCCGTTCAGATATAGAGGCCAAGAAAGTGGCCGACAAACATAAAAAGGGGAAGGAGAGGAATCATGAAGAACCTCAAATTATCAACCAAAATAATGACAACATTCTTTGTCTCGCTCACGGTGTTAAGCCTGGTGGTCGCCGGGCTTTATCCATTGATGTATAAATCTCTGATGGATGAGAAGCGGGCTAAGACTCAGAACTTGGTGGAAACTGCCTGGGCGTCTGTTAATTATTACGCCGAGCAGGCAAAGGCGGGCGTGCTTTCGGAAGAAGAGGCCAAAAATCGGGCCATAGCCACAGTTAAATCCATGAGATACATGGAAAACAATTACTTCTGGATCACCATTGGTACAACTATGGTTATGCATCCGATTAAAGCATCGCTAGATGGTAAAGATTTAGGAGGCCTAAAAGATGCCAACGGCAAATATCTTTTTGCAGAGATGGAAGAGGTCTGCAAAAAGGACGGGGCCGGCTATGTGGATTATTTATGGCCCAAACCAGGCGAAGAGGAAGCTTCAGCCAAAGTTTCCTATGTTAAGGCTCAGAAAGATTGGAACTGGATCGTCGGCACCGGTATTTATGTTGACGATGTCCGCCAACAGCTTAACAGTAAATTTGGTGCAGTCTTTGGCGGCATTGCCTTGGTTATCATCGTAACTCTTTTCGTCGCAGTACTTGTTACTCGTTCCATAATCAAGCCTCTGACCAACGCCATTGCTGATATCAATTCTGGTTCCAGTCAGGTTGAGGAAACAGCTACCCAAGTCGCTTCTTCAAGTCAGCTCTTGGCCGAAGGAACAACCGAACAGGCCTCTGCTTTGGAAGAGACATCTTCATCCCTTGAGGAACTCTCTGCCATGACAAGACAGAATGCCGGCAATGCCCAGGAAGTGAATGTTCTGATGGACGATGCTAAGGATACTGTCGTACGTTCAAGCAAGTCCATGCAGAAGCTAACGGACTCCATGTCTGTCATTAGCTCAGCCAGTGAGGAAACCCAAAAAATTATCAAAACCATTGATGAAATTGCCTTCCAGACCAACCTGGCCTCCATCAATGCCGCGGTGGAGGCTGCCAGGGCTGGTGAGGCCGGGGCTGGATTTGCCGTAGTGGCCGATGAGGTTCGCAACCTTGCCATGCGGGCGGCAGAGGCTGCGCAGTCAACAGGCGAGCTCATTGACAACTCGGTGAGCAGTATTAACGAGGGTCGTCTCTTGGTTGACCAGTGCAACAGCGATTTCGCCGGTGTTGCTGAGAATTCAGAAAAAGTGGCGGTGTTGGTGAACGAGATTGCTACAGCAGCCCAAGAACAGGCAGAGGGCATTAGCCAGATTAACCAGGCCATTACCGAGATGGATAAGGTTACCCAGAATAATGCTGCCGGCTCAGAAGAGACTGCCGCTGCCTCAGAAGAACTTGATGTGTTAGCAGATCAGCTCAAGCGGACAGTGGGCGATCTCCAAAAGGTTGTCGAGGGTGCTGCTGCCGAGCAGGGATATGCTGCCCGGCCTGCTGCCAGGCAAGTTCAGGGACAACGGGTGTATCGGCCAGTGCAGAGCAGTCAAAAGGTAGTAGGTAAGGCGGAGCCCCAAAAAATTATTCCTTTTGATGATTTTAAAGACGACGACTTTGAAGATTTCGCAGGAAGCGATGCTGCTTAATGACTGAATCCGTGAAGTTGTTTTTCTCTCCCGAGGCCTTTTTACACTTTCCCCTTTCCCTCCTCCCAAGGAAAGGGGAAAGTGTAATTAAGGCCCGCAGCATTTCTTGAATTTTTTACCACTTCCACAGGGGCAGAGATCGTTCCGTCTCACCTTTTGCGGCGCGTTATCCGTGTCCTGTACATCTCCAGCCACATAAAACCAGCGCCCTTCTTCCAGGGTAAAGCGGCTCACCTCGTGGAGAGTGCCGGTTTTACCCTGGCCCATATAGGTGGCCTTGAATTCAACAATTCCCTGGGTATCATTTTCTGACCCCTCTTTTGTGGCCACTATTTCTAGCTTGCACCAATTGAGAGATGTTGCCAGGTCAAGTTCTTTTGGGCTGGTGGAGGGATGCCAGGATCTGAGAAGATAATCGGCATTTTTAAGGGTGAAAGCCGTATAGCGGGACCGCATCAGGGCCTCGGCGGTGGGAGGCTGCTGGCCCAACTCTACAAAGGGCTGGCAACAGGCCGTATAACTCAAGTTTGTGCCGCATGGACATAGTGTTTCTTTCGACATTTCTATGGGGTTCCTCCTGCCCGGGCAATGAGGGAATTTTTCTGATCCACGCTCATTTGTTTAATGGCGTATTCACGTTTGCATGCCGCTGAACGAGAGGCGGCCTCTTCAAGATAGACCAGGCGAACCGGCTGCCGGGCCCTGGTGTATTTAGCGCCCCCTGTATTGCTGTTGTGGGCGGCAATTCTTTTTTGGGGATCTGTGGTGATACCGGTGTACAGGCTTTGGTCGCTGCATCTGACCAGATAAACAAACCATTTGGATGCCATTTTTCACTCATTTTACTGATAAAAGAGCTTAAGATATCAAGCGCTTCTTGTCTCTGGGCTCTACTTCTGTTTACTATGGGGAGTATCTGATGATTTTTCCTCCCTGGGGCCAATGATCCAATACTATTCAAAAAGGCAAAATCTTGCAGGGTTTCTTCTTACCCTTCTCACCCTGCTGGTGATGGTGACCCTCTATTATCGCCAGACACCAGTTTTGGAGACTTTTGAAGCTAAAACCTATGATCTGCGCTTTAAATATGCCCGCGGCCCCCTGCCTCCCTCGGATGCTATTGCTATCATTGCCATCAACGATAAGAGTATTGCTGAATTGGGCCGTTTCCCGTGGTCAAGATCAACCTTCACACGTCTCGTTAATGAGGTCCACAAGGCAGGTGCCAAGGCCTTGCTGATGGATGTGTTTTTCCCGGAGGAAGAATCGCCCCAGGTTGACCGGGCCTTTGCCGCTGCTTTAAAGCGGGCCGGCAATGTCAGCCTGGCCACCGCCTTTGACTTTGCCCCAGATGGCCGGGTGACAGGGGTCACCGGCAACATCCCTGTGTTAAAGGATGCCAGTTTTGCCGAGAGCCATATTAATTTCCTGCCTGATAATGATGGTGTTAATCGGCGGACAATGCTCCTCTTGTCCCATGAGGGGCGGGCCATACCGTCTTTGGGGTTGCAGGGAGCCATGGCAGGGCTTGGCGTAAAAAGGGCCTTCCAGAATTCTTTTTCCGTCCAGGTTGGCGAGCGCTCCATCCCTACGGATTATTACAACACCATGCTCATTAATTTCCTGGGCCCGCCCGGTGCTTTTCCCATGTACTCTTTTGTTGATGTGATGAAAGGCAGGGTCGCTGCTGAGGAGTTAGAGGGCAAGATTCTTTTTCTGGGTATGACTGCGTTGGGCATTTACGACATGAGGGTGACCCCCTTTCATGCCAATACTCCGGGGGTGGAGATTAACGCCACCATCTGTGATAATATTCTCCGCGGCCAGTTCATCAGGCGCAGTGGCATTGAGCAGCTTTTCGACCTTCTGTTCATCGTAACCCTGGGAGCGCTTATTTTCTTCTCCACCTTTCGCTTGCGCCCGGCCCATGCCTTGCTGCTGTTGCCCTTTGCCCTCAGTGGCTATACTTCTCTGGCTGTGATGATGTTTATTAAAGGACACTGGCTCTCCATCATCTACCCTCTCACTAGCGGTATATTGGCCTACGTCGTGGCAGCGGGTTTTCGTTTTGTCATCCTTGATCGCCGCAGCCGTGATATCCACTCAGTTTTCTCCACCTATGTTTCAAAAAAGATTGTTGATGAGCTGGTCCGCCACCCGGAACGGGCCAGGGTTGGTGGAGATCATAGGCAAATCACCATTTTGTTTCTTGATATCAAAGGTTTTACCTCGATCTCCGAGCGCCTGCCCGCCATGGAGCTTGTCTCCACCCTAAACAGCTATTTTGCCGTGCTCACCGAAGTCATCATGGCCCATGGCGGCACCGTGGATAAATTTCTGGGAGATGGCCTGATGGCCTACTGGGGAGCGCCGCTGCCGCTGGAAGATCATGAAACCAAGGGAGCAACCTGTATTTTGGCCTTGAATGATGCCGTAAAACGGCTGCAGGAAAAACATCCCACCTTGCCGGAACTCACCTTTCGGGTTGGAATAAACAGCGGTCCGGTGGTGGCCGGTAATATCGGCGCCCAGGGCCGCAAGATGGAATACACCGTCATCGGTGATACGGTTAATCTCGCTGCCCGCCTCGAAGGAACAGCCAAATTTTACGGGGTTGATAATTTGGTGAGCGAAACCGTTTATGCCGCCACCCGCAACAAGTTTATCTACCGGGAGCTTGACCGGATCAGGGTTGTCGGGAAAAAGATTCCCATTACAGTGTATGAACTGCTGGCCACAGCAGAGGAAGGCATTGACGATGATACCCGTAAGCTCCACAGGCTTTTTGGCCAAGGGCTTGAAGCCTATCGGGACCAGCGTTGGCAGGATGCCACTGAAATTTTTCAGGCACTTTGTGAGCGTTACCCGAATGATAGGCCGTCTGAGCTTTACCGGCAGCGCTGTAAGCAGTATACCCAGGAGCCGCCTCCAGAAAACTGGGACACGATCTTCCAGCGCAAGGAAAAATAAGGGCCATCATGGAGTTTTGTTGGATTAGTCTTTTTTTAGTCCTGGGCGAGCACCTTTCGACAGACTCAGGGCAAGGGCCTGAGCCTGTCGAAGGGCATTTGCTTGGGTATTTCCTGAACAGTAAAAAAACATCATCGTTAGTTGCTAACATGCAGCGATTTTTTTTAAGGAATCCTGATCCGTAAAACTGGTATGATATATATCCGGTAAGTTTTGAGATTGTTAAATTCGCAGAAAATGGGGGCACCATTCTCTGAAAAGCATCAGGTGTGTGGAAAAGCAATGCGTATTAGACTCTCTATTCTCATCTTTCTCTTTTTAGGTGGTTGTGCCGGTACTCCGGCTCTGCCTCCCACCTCCGGCATCTCGCAGATTGAATTTGTCCGCGAGATCCGCAACGGTCAGCCCCAGGCTCTGGAAGTAAGCCCTGATGGCCGCCTTTATATTGTTGAAACAACTAAGCAGGTCCGTATTCTCAAGGCCGATGGCACCCCCCAGCTGACTCTGGCCAAGAAGGTGGGCGACAGGGTCCTTCTCCACACGCCCACCGATCTTGCCCTTTCTGAGAAGTTTCTCTACGTCACCGACCAGGGGCTGGACCAGGTTGTTATGTTCACCCTGGAAGGAAAATATCACGATGCTTTTGGCCGCAGAGGCAGCGGTCCCAAGCAGTTTAATAACCCCCAAGGTATTTTGGTGGACAAGGGCCTGATCTATGTTGCCGACACCGGTAATGACCGGATCCAGGTCTTTGGCCCCGATGGTGTCTACCTTCACTCCCTTGATGGCCGGGGCGGTCAAAAAGATGTGCCTTCTCTCCATCGCCTCAGCAGCCCCGAAGATCTGATCATCGATCCCCTGGGCAACCAAGTTGTTATTGATGATGACGGGGTTAAAGTCTACGGCCCCACAGGCATTTTCACTGCCCTCCTTACTGAGGAAAAAACACCCACAGCCCTGGCTTTGGCCCAGGATGGCTTCTTTGTCTCAGATCGCAAGAGCTACAGCGTTCGCAAATATAATTTTGATCGCCGCCTTCTCTTTACCTTTGGCACCAAGGGCCAAGGCCGGGCCCAATTTCTCAGCCTCTCTGGCCTCAGTATGGGCAGCAACGGTCAGGTCTATGTTGCTGATAAAATGCGGGGCGTCATTCAAGTTTTTCGCACTGAAGAGCAAGAGGGGAAAGATGCTGTGGCCCTGGCTATCCAGATGCCGCCGCCCCACGCTGTTCACTCCCTTTTAAATTTAAAGAGCGACAAGAAAATCACCAAGACGGTGTGGGATGGCAAAGACACCCTCTATGGTGTTAACGGCACATCTCTTTTTAAAATTAAAGACGGCAAGGTCAGCAGAATCAGGGTGGCAAACTGTGCGCCGGTTGCCGTGGACATTGACAGTGATGGCGCCCTCTGGCTGGTGGATGATCTCAATAAGCGAGTGATCAAGACTGATACTACGGGCAAGATCGAGATGGAGTTTGGCTCCAAAGGCCGGGGGACCGGTAAGTTCAAAAAGCCCTCTGATATTGCCGTGTCAAAGGCCGGTATTATTTATGTGGCAGACCCGGCCAATAGCTGGGTGCAGATTTTTAATAAGTACGGCCTGTTTTTAAATGTTCTGTACCAGGGCGAGCATGAGATAGTGATGGATGAGCCGGTGGCCCTGGCCCTGAACAGTCAAGACAGCCTCCATGTTCTTGATCGTGACTTGAAGAAGGTCTTTGTTTACTCTGACCAGGGTAAGCTCCTGGCCCAGTTTGGCCAGTCCGGAGGCCGGGCCGCTGATTTTGATGATCCGGTAGATCTCTTTGCCACTGACACGGAGATCTTTGTTCTGGATGCAGATTCCCATAATATCAAGGTTTACTCAGAGCGGGGCTCGTTCCGGCGCTCCTTTGGAGCCAAGGGCACGGGCAAGGGAGATTTTATTGAGCCAACCTCGATAACCGGCTGTAATGACATTTCCTTTTTTGTCACTGATTTTAAGAACGAGACCATCCAGCATTTGGCGACCATTTACTCGCCCCACCCCGTCCAAGGCCTTTCCGCCATAGGTGGTATGCGCCAGGTAAAGCTTACCTGGCAGGCCAGTAAGGAGGCCTTTGTCCAAGGCTATCATCTCTATCGGTCAGAGGGGCAGGATGGCCCTTATCAACATGTGGCCACCATTGACAAGGAGCAGTATCTCGACGCCAAGGTTCAGCCGGGCAAGCCTTATTATTACCGGGTAACTGCCCAGGCCAAAGAGGGTAACCAGAGCAAGGCCAGCAAAGAGACCTTTTCCATCCCTGAGAAATTTTTCCCCTCCCAGCCCTTTGGCCTCAGGGCAGAGGCTGAAGAATGGCAGGTCAGACTGTCGTGGCAGGTGAAGGAAGGTGAAGAAAAATTTATCGACCATTTCAGAGTGCTGCGCAAGGAAAAGGGAGAGGAGTTTCGTGAGGTGGCGCAGGTTAAGGAAATGTCCTACACCGATGGAGCCTTGTCTGCCGATACGCTCTATCTCTATAATATCGTCGTGGTGGGTATAGATGAGGACCAGAGTCTTCCTGCCAGCCTTGAAGCAAAGACCAAGCTTGCTCAACGGAGCCCCTTGGGAATCGAGATTGTTGATATCCACAATCTTTTTTCAAACACCTACAAGGTCTATGAAGAGACCGGGCTGGGCACCATCCGGCTCACCAATAACACCGGTGTTGCCATCGGCAATATCAACCTGCTCTTTACCATGAAAGAGTACATGGATTTCCCCTCGGAACTTAAGTTGGATGAGCTGGCCCCTGGTGAGAGTGCCGAACTGGTTTTAACGCCGGTGTTTAATAATAAGATTCTCACAGTCACTGAAGATACCTCGGTACAGACCGAGCTTGAAGCCTTTTATTTTGAGAATAATAAGCGGCACGAATTCAGTAAGAATCTGGCAATTAATGTCTATGAAAAACACCGGATGATGTGGGATGAACGCCAGCGCTTTGCCACCTTTATCACCCCCAAGGATGCGGTTTTGCTTGAGTTTGTCCGGGCCGCAGTCACTCCTTTGCCCGATGCTGTTGAACCCCTGCAGCGCGGCGCTGTGGTTTTTACAGCCTGCAGCAGATTGGGTCTTACCTATCTGCCCGACCCCACCAACCCCTATCAGGAAACCTCCGGCAACACCGATTTTGTTGATTATATCCAGTACCCTCGTGAGACGCTGCAGCGTAAGTCTGGCGACTGTGATGATCTGGTTGCCCTTTATGCTACCGCTTTAGAAAGTATCGGTATCCAGACCATGGCTGTGGAGGTTCCGGGCCATATGCTCATGATGTTTGATGCCGGAGTGGCTGCAGATGAAGACAGCGAGACCATGGATGAGCTTTTTGTGATTCATGACGGACGGATGTGGGTGCCGGTGGAAACCACCCTTGTCGGAGCTGATTTTATGAAGGCCTGGCAACAGGGAAGCCAGACCTATTATCAGGCTGTAAAGGACAACACTCTCTCCCTCATTAACCTTCGTCAGGCCTGGCAAAAATTTAAGCCTGCCAGCCTGCCCGCCTCGTCATGGCGCCCGAAAAATGTGGACTTGACTGACAAGAAGTTTGTTGATGAACTGGCAAAACTCAAAAAAATTGCCCTTACCCTTCGGAGCCAGCAATATTTTGTCCGTCTTAAGAAAGATCCGGCTGATGTCCAGGCCCAGGTCCAGATCGGCATCTTGTACGGCAAGGCCGGGGAGCTTGATGCCGCTAAAAAGGCCTTTGGCAAGGTGTTGACCACTGACACCAAAAACAGCGATGCTTTGAATAATTTCGGCAATATCTATTTTCTGGAAAAAGACTACCAGGCTGCTGCTAAAATGTATCAGCAGGCAGCGGAGTTAAGTCCGGATGATGCCCTGGTTCATGTCAACCTGGCCCGGAGTTATCTGCTCAGTGGTGAGCGGGATAAAGCCATTGAAATTTTTAATAAAGCAAAGGAGCTTGATCCGGGAGTATCGCGGAAATACAGAAGTCTGAGTCTGGAGCTTGTGCCGCCCCTGTAAGTCATTAAACCTGAGGAGATGCCATGAAAAAAACAATAGGAATGCTCGTTGCCTGTATCTTTTTTACAGTGGTAGCCCATGCCGAAGAACCAAAAAAAGAGGCCACCTCCATCTGGGAAAAGATAAGAAACAAGATTGAGAAAATTACTCCCAAGCAAAAGCCGACGGTGACCACGGCAGTGGGTGGTGTTCGCGGTGCCAAAACAAATGACCATGAACTGTATTGGAAGGGTGAAGAAAAGCCCGTTGCCATCAGTGCGGAGGAGATTG
>SWCD01012022.1_pt1 | contig 25814 bp, 27 predicted proteins | sample 4693011 | NCBI WGS metagenome assembly SWCD01 (sample SAMN10267278, study PRJNA491770) | bioreactor metagenome | isolation source: DHS bioreactor inoculated with marine | place: Japan: Omine Ridge, Nankai Trough | reverse complement strand
TTTTTTTTGCTGCCTAAGGATAGGGGGAAGTATAGTAAAACAAATTATATGGGGGAATATAGTATAAAATTGTAACCTAACTTAGAAATTTTAATCCAATAGATATATAAATTGGATTATTATGAGAGGTTTTATGTTTCCTTATAGGGCCAAGGTCTTGCACAAACAAGAGGTTAATCACAATGTAATGCGATTTCAAATCGAAAAGCCGTATGGTTATATGTTTAAACCCGGTCAAGCGATCGATTTAAGCATCGATAGACCCGGATACGAACTTGAAGTAGCTCCTTTTACCATTTTCAGTGATGTGAGCAGTTCTATTTTAGAACTGATAATTAAAATACGTCCTGGGAAAAAAAGTTTGACCTATGGTTTGGCGGGGTTGGATAACGGGGCCATTCTCCAAATAACCGAACCTTGGGATACCTATATGTATAAGGGTTCTGGTGTTTTTATTGCGGCAGGATCGGGCATCATTCCCTTTATCCCTATTTTAAAGCAAGTTGCAACCTCTGGTGTTGACTTAAAAAAAGATCATAAATTGATATATGCCAACAAACAAAAGGAAGATATTCTCTTTAAATCTGAATTGAAAAGGTTCTTTGGAAACAATTATACGAACATATTGAGCGCCTCCAAAGAAAGGTACATGAAAAGTGGCAGAGTCGATTTCAGTTTTCTAAAAGAACAGATAAACAATTTAAACCAATATTTTTATATCTGCGGACCCAAAATATTCGAACAGGAAGTAAGAAGCAATCTGTTAAAATTGGGAGCTAAAAAAAGACACATCCAAACTGGATATAAATTTTAAATACAAGCGCTGAAGTATTTATCTTTGGAAGGTGCCATCCTTTCACATCATATAATACCATGAGTTTAAAACACCATTCCGTTCCGAATTTATCCTATCAAGATTTTCCCTTGGAGGAAAATGAACAAAAACGAAATGAAATTGGTAATGCTGTATTTGGGTTCGCCAATGACTTCTTAAACTCGCTTGGGGAATCCAAGGCCTTCAATAGTGATACACACACCTTTACCGAACAAGATAATCTGTTTCAAATTGGTACCGAGTCCGTTGAACTCGATGATATATTGAAACTTTTCAAAGAACGCGTTGTCGATGCCGGTTTAAACCCAGCTTCAGGCGGCCACTTGGGCTACATTCCCGGAGGGGGACTTTACAGTGCTGGCCTAGGCGATTTTCTCGCTGCAGTTACTAATAGATATGCAGGGGTATTCTACGCCTCTCCAGGTGCCGTGAAGATGTCGGATGCCCTTATAAATTGGGTCGGAAGCATGGTAGGATATACCGAAGGCTTCGGAGGGAATCTGACCTCGGGCGGTAGCATTGCCAATCTGATCGCACTATCGACCGCCAAAAAAAATAAGCAGATTACCTCCAAAAATCTTTTGAAAAGTGTAATCTATTGTTCGCAACAGACCCATCACAGTATATACAAGGCTATTAATATTTTAGGGTTGGAAGAATGTGTCGTTCGGCAAATTCCAGTAGATCACAATTTTAGGTTATCTGCCTCCGAATTCAAAACTCAAATCGAAAAAGATATTGAGGATGACTTGAACCCATTTTTAACAATCGCCAATGCCGGTTCTACCGATGTAGGTGCGATAGATCCCATAGCGGAACTAAGTGCCGTTTGTAGTTCATATTCGATTTGGTTGCACGTGGATGCGGCCTACGGAGGCTTTTTCATGTTGACAGAAGGCGGCAAATCAAAATTGCAAGGTCTGAAACAAGCCGATTCCGTAATACTGGATCCCCATAAAGGTTTGTTTTTGCCCTACGGTTCTGGGATGGTTCTTGTAAAGGATATCAACCATTTGCTCAATGCCAATAGGTATTCTGCCAACTATATGCAAGATGCCGAAACTTCGGACCATTATTCCCCTGCTGACCTTTCCCCTGAACTTAGTAGGCATTTTAGGGGATTGCGGATGTGGTTGCCCTTGAAATTATATGGCCCCAAAATCTTCGCTCAATATCTTGAGGAAAAGTTGCAGCTTACCCAATATTTACATGAAAAATTGATGGAACTGGGTTTTACAATTGTTTGTGAACCTGCCCTTACAGTCATTGCTTTCAGGTACGAATTCGAAGACCGTGACAACGATGCCATGAACAAAGCCATTTTAGACCATATTCACAAAGATGGGCGGGTCTTTATTTCCTCGACCGTACTTAACGGCCACTTTACATTACGAGCTGCGATAGTATCGTTTCGGACACATAAAAAGGAGATCGATTTACTAGTTCATTTATTGCAAATCAAACTGGCGGACCTGTCGGTTTAAGATAAAAATTACTAAATACGGACAGTTAAGGAAGTAAATAATCTTCTGGCAAGCCCATGGAGACAGTTGGCGAAAGAAAACTTCTTGCTCGGATAAAAACCATCCGTTTTCAAAAATATCCATTAGAATACGAGAAAACCTACCCAGGAAATTTAGCCTAATCCAGCTTGAACCTATGGTTGCTGCACCTTCAAGCTTCTACCTTTATCCAATTGTTCTTGCTTCCTTTGTTTCTTAAATGAGCTGTCAATGATAAAATGAGCATTCCTGCTGCAGTAATATAAATCCAGGCGGGAACCGGCATTGGGTCGCCTGCGGCATAAGAATGTAATCCGGACAGATAATAATTTACCCCAAAATAGGTGAATATGATCGACCATATCGCCCAAAGGCTTACAATATTGAAGGTCAATTTCCCCCTAAGCTTCGGGACCAATCTCAAGTGCAGTACCACGGCATAAAATATTACCGATATAAATGCCCAAGTCTCCTTTGGATCCCAGCTCCAGTACCTGCCCCAGCTCTCGTTGGCCCACATTCCTCCAAGAAAAGTTCCTATGGTCAAGGCAAAGATACCTACTGTTAAAGCCATTTCATTGACAATGGTCATTTCCTTGATGGAACGCTCTATTTTTTTTGTGGGCTTTGTGCTGAACAGAATTAATGAAATAGAACTCAATACTGCCGACAAGCCGAAGAATCCGTAACTGGAAGTGATAATGCCTACGTGGACCATAAGCCAGTAGGATTTTAGAACGGGCTCCAATGGTGTTATCTGAGGATCGAGCATGGATCCTCCATGTGCAAATCCCATCATTATCATGGCGACCAAAGCTCCGGCTGCAGGAATAAAGGCATTCCGATTTCTGTAAAGAAGCAGTCCCGAGAGCACACCTATTCCCGAAATAAATATAATAGCCTCATAGCCGTTGCTCCAGGGAGCATGTCCTGAAAGATACCATCGAACACCTAAAGCTGTTGCTTGAACTACCACGGCTAAAACCATTATTCCCAACAGTGTTTTGGTCAGAACATGAATCATGTGATTGTATTTTGACCCCGACGAAAACACTTCTGCAAAACCAAGGATGATCATAAATATACCCAAAAAGCTGTATGCTATCATCAGCCAAAGGAAAACATTCAAATGATTATAGAGAATTTCCAAACTGACTTTTACGGTCGATGGCACAATATTTTTACCCCAAACCTGCTGAAATTCACTTATGTCTTCAATGCATTTATCCGCTTTGTTCCAGTTTCCGGTTTTCAAACCTTCTTTTACCCCATTAAAATAATTGGTTAGAAGGGCATAAGCCGTCTTGTCGATCGCCACAGGGTTCTTGTCAGAGCTATAAATCCAGCTTCTCCATTTTTGTAAAGGATCATTTTTTACAGGAATGATATTGGTATAGTACCCGTAGGCGATACTACTGAAAATATTGAATCGTTCGGTTACCTCGATAACTCCTTTGTCATAGTTGGACTGGTCGGCTTTTCGCTTGCTGAACGATTTGCTATCCTGTTTCTCCAACTTAAAATTGCCGGTATTCTGGTCTACAAGATTGGCATAGGAAGTATAACCTTCTGCATTGGCGCCGGTTTCTTTTATCAGTTTATCACCCCCTTTTTGGCCTACTTTGATCAGGGGCTCATTGGCCCAATACCCGGGATCGATCTGCATGGAAATAAACCATTGATCCGAAGATATGGTAAGAGGCCCTTTTTGATATTTATCTTTCTTGTAAATTTTCCTTAGCAGCTCTAGCGTGTGTGTATTCACAGGTTTGATCCGGCCTTGAAAATCCTGAACCAAAAGATGTCCGAATTTTGCAGCATGGATCGGGTCAATTATTCTATTGGATCCAAGCTCTTCAGGTCTTGCAAATTGTGCGGCCGGTCCGGGTTTGTGCTGTGATAGGGTGGTAGTATCTTTTGTTTGGGTTGTACTATTCTGTGCAAAACAGGGATTTATTCCAAGACCCATCCCAAAAAGAAATAAAAAAGGAAGCACAATAAGATTTTTCTTGTGCATTTTCTTTAATGAATTGTTCAAATTCCAGAAATGGGTCCCTTTCCAGAATAGCGTAAAGAACATTCCACCAAACAATAAGAAATATCCAAAATAGGTAAAATTCGTACCCCACCTGTCGGCATTGACGGAAAGAATCGTTCCACTTTCATCCGGGAAGTAGCTTGCCTGAAAGAACCGGTATCCCCTGTAATCCATCACGTTATTCATGTAAATATGATGCTGTTTCTCCGATCCTCCATCAACGACGGTGATTTTACTTTCATAAGAGGACGGGTTATTTGATCCCGGATAACGGTCGAGTAGAAAATCATCACATCGTAAATAAAAATCGGTATAAAGTATCTTGGAGCCGAATCCCAAAGAGATGTTCAACCCATTGATGACTACAGTTTTGCTAAATTCGGTTACGCCTTTCCCACCTTGGATCAACAGGGTATCCCTTTCATTTCCCGAGCTCAATTCCAACTGAATAACATCCAAAGGATTTTTGTCCATCGGGTTGTTTTTATTCCCATTGTAGTAGACCATTTTTCCTTTAAAAGCGCCTTTGGGGATAATAAAATTGGTATTGTTAATGGTGTAAAGCGTCCTGTGATTCAGAATGGTAGGCTCATTTGCTTTTATAGTACCCGATTGTTGGGCCAATACTGTAGAATCGGTTATTATGCCCTTTCGCTGTCCTTCCATGGACATATATTGTCCATCGGTTGGGAAAGTAGTCATAATTATACCATTCTTTTCCAATAGTTGTACCGTACCTTGGACAGGATTGTTGAAACTAAACAGTGTTCCGCTAATGTTTTTGGTTTCGCCTTCGGAAATATTACTATTGACTCTCCCTCCCTGTCCTATAGATACAATTTTGAGTATCTTCTTTCCAGATTTTGTTTCTTGAACAGAGTCTTTCGCTAACGGAATATAGTCGAGGGTTTTTAAGGAAATAATTTTATCGTCAAACCGATAATCTTGTCTAAAGGTTCTTTTGAACGGCCATTTGGTGTCTTTGGTGTTAAAGTAAGACATCATATATGGGTTCTTGTCATAGATTCGAGTTTTAATTCCATCGCTGACATTCAATTTGAAATAAGTAAGGTCGCTGATAATTTCATTGGTGGTCTGCCCTTCCTTGATCGGCATTTGCCCCTCAAAACTAACGTAGCGTGTGATAGCGCCTCCAATAAACATAAAAATAAAGGCCAGGTGAAATACCAGTACCGGCCATTTTTCCCTTCTAAAAAGTCGGTAGGTTTTAATATTTGCAGCAAATAAGAGGATCAGCCAAAGCATTAGAATTTCAAACCAAGTAGAATTGTATACCAGTGTTTTGGCGGTTGGGGTATCGTAGTCATTTTCTACAAAAGTTCCCACAGCCATGGAAATGCCATATAACAGCAAAAGAACCGTCATGGTACGGGTTGAGAATAGGATTTTTTTTAGGCGTGTCATTTCGGTATGCATATTATTATGCTTATGCTCCTTTACACAAAAAGCATCTCTTTATGGGCTCTATTCCTTTTTGGAATTACGTCCTTAAAGAGATGCATAGAAACAGCAATATATCAGTCTATGTATTCTTTTGCACTGCCAATCCTTATAGGGATTTCAGATATTCGGTAAGGTCGTTTTGTTCGGCAGTATTTAAGTTGAGTTTTCCCACTTCATTATATCTTGACACCACATCGGCCAAGGTAGCTGCGGAACCATCGTGAAAATAAGGTGGGTGTTGCCAAATACCTTTTAACGGTGAAACTCTCCATTGTTTGGTAGCCGACCTATTGACATAATCTTTATCTACGGCCACGGACGCACTTTGGGGATGTAGCTTTCCGCCGTCGGTAACATCGGTAAACAAGGGTCCGGAATGACAAGTTGCACACTGTGCCTTTCCGGAAAAAAGTGCTTTTCCACGGGCAGCGGCGGCGACATCAAAAGATCCTTCCGGTGGGGCTGGGGCCTCAATGGAAAATTGATACGCCTGTAAAGCTGGAAGTTTATCCGTTACCAGATCGTCACCTTCCCTGTGATCAACTACCCAATTATCAAGACGCGCATCTTCAAAATAACCGTGCCCGTGCATTTGGGTGACGGCTACATATCTATTCCAATAGGCCACAGGTCCTGCGGGTTCGTGTTCCACTTCTCCATCCCCTGTAAAAATTGCTTTGGGAATACCATATAAACCAAAGGCTGGTGGAATGACAACAGGGTTATTTAAGCCATCATGGTTGAACCTTGGGTCGTAAATACCAGGCTTCCAGGAAGCGTAAACGGCTCTCGTAGCGTCATCCAGGGCAGGGGACAATGCGATAATTGCACCAGGGTTTAAATTTCTGTTTGGCCAACCGTCCAAACGTTTCCCAATACCAGGGGCATAAGAGTCATCGACGGTTGAATGACATAGAGCGCAGGTAATCCCCATTCTATCCAACTTTAATTTACCATCATCGCCCGTACTTACTGTTCCTTTTACCCCAAGAACAGCATCTAATGATATCAGGGCAAGCGTGGATTGAGGGTCATCCAGGCTAATTGATCCGTCTTCAATACCAGCGACAACAGCGGCCGGTAAAGCCTCGGCATCAACCTTTAAACCTACACTTAGAGCCGTAGTGGGGCTTACTCCGGTCTCAATAACTTGGTTCATTTGCAAGACATCTGTCCAAAATGTTTCATCACCAAAAGTATCATATCTAAATACTTGCTGACCCTCTTGGACCAATTGCGGATCCAATTCAGGTAAATTTAAATCGCCCTCACCTGGAGGAACTGGAACAATGTCACCAGAATCATCGGTATTGCAACTAATCATGGAGATTAAAAAAATAAAAATTCCAAGTGTACGAATTATTTTATTTGTTTTCATATTGGTTAAATTTATAGGTTAATTTTAATTTAAGGTTACCTTTAAAATTGGCCTGAATCATTGACGCAGACCGATTTGGAGTTAGCGAGCCTTCTTTGTAATTTGTTTCTATTCTATGTTTATGGTTCCTTTCATTACCTTATGCAGGCTACAGAAATAATTCTCCTCTTTGGTAATTACTTTGCTCCAACTTTCATTTTGTCCGAACGGGCCCGAACTCCATGTATTATTCTTTTCATCTGTAACATCATGCGGGAAGAAGTCCTTGTTCTCCCAGAGTACAGTATCTCCCTTCTTTACCGTTAGTGTTGCCGGTATAAACTTCATATGTAAAATTTTAACCGTATGCCTTGTAGGTTTCTGTATATTGTTTCCACGGTTCATATATAATGATGGTGTCCAGGATAAAAATGAAAGCACCCCCAGCAGAAAAAACATTTTCAGTGTTGGCAGTTTCACTTTTTCGTTATTTTACGCTGTACCATTTCTGCGTGCTCTAAATGTACTTCCAAAGCAGGAAGCACATTTTGCAGCAGTTCCTTGAGTTCATTATTTTCTGTTTCAGGAATCAATAGATTTTTGACTGCTTCGATGACCGCTTTATGATAGGCTACTTCGTTATCGATGTACTTTTCGTCAAAATGTTTTTTTGATACTTTATTAAGTTCTTTTTTAGTTTTTTTGGCTCCGTCCAAGAGCGACTGGCTTACCGCATTATCTTTAGGGACAACGCCCAATTTTTTGGCTAGGGCCGCTGCCTGTTCAATGATTGCTTGGTGGTCTTCGGCCATGGTGTTGGCAAATTCCTTTATGTTCTCGTTGCTCGATCTTTTTAGCGCTATATTGGCGTAGTCAATATCGATTTGATTGGCCACAACTGCGACGGATGCCACTTCGGCATCTGACAGTTCATTTTTTTGTTGTCCATAGGAGAAAAGGCAAATCGATCCAATGAATAGTAAACTTGTTAATGTCTTCATATTAATATTATTTTAATTTATTAATTGGATGCAGAAAACAAATTGCGGTTACAAAAAATCCAATTTAAAAGGACTTGAAGATTTCCGTTTTAACATTTTGACCCTTGAACTTCCCCTTATAACCACCAGTCTTCATCCCAATAAAGCTTTAGAAATTCTTTAATTTTCTAATTGTGTTAAGTAATTTGTTCAATCTTATCTTTTGTTGATTTACAAAGGAAGGTTTCAAAAGCTGTTTCAATATTTAACTTCCTTTTCCCATTGAAGTTAATTCCGTTTAATGCCATAATCAATTATTAATATCCTATTTGAATTTTGTTTTCGTTTGCTCCTAAACTTATGAGACAGTTTTTAATGCTCTCGGAGAAGGCATGGGGTCCGCATAGATAGAAATACTGGTCAAAGTCAGCAATCCGTTCTTTTAGGTACTTGCCATTTATTCTCCCAAAATCGTATTCAGTACCTCTTTCCTCGCTCAGTATATTTATAAAATTGGTTCCCAACGTATTCTCAAATTCTTCCTTGATTATGATATCTTTTGACCTTTTGTTGGCATATATCAATCTATGATTGACTAGATTATTGTTTCTTTTTAAATTCCTGATCATAGGAATAAAAGGTGTAATTCCAGATCCACCGGCAATAAATGTTCCCTTGTCTTTGTATTCATAAGAATCCCACGCATCTGTAATTATGATTTCATCATATGGTTTTTGTTTGGACAAAGCCAAAGTCAAACCTTTGTGCTCAGGATAGATTTTAATTATTACCTCCAAATACTCATCCTCCGGAAAGCTTGTAAGGGTAAAGGGAGCAAATTTGTCCCTAAACCCTGGGGAATTTATGGTAAGTTCAATTGCTTGTCCAATAGTGGTTTTATATGTTGTCGGTTTTTCTAAAACGAAGTGAATTATATTATTTGACAACCAATCTTTCTTTGTAATTTTTACGATGTGATTCATAATAGTCTTGTTTTAAATAGTTTGAAATCATTTTCCCTATAAACTGACCATTCGGATGCAACTTTGTGATAATGTGTATGTTATAAAGGAAATCCAAGTATGTAGTTCCCGATGGGGCACATATTTGATGAAAATTTTATATTTAGGTTACAATTTTTGTAACCGTATCATTAAAAAGGCATCTAAAGGGAAAACAGGAATTATGGTTAATTGTAGTACCTATAAAAAAAATGAGGCTGTTTCTACCAAATTAATGTCCGATATTTTGATCGTAGAAAGAATATTGCAAGGTCAAACAGAAATGTTTGAAATTTTAATGAGACGTAATAACCAGCTTCTATATAGAACTATCCGAAGTTATTTAGATATTGATGCAGATGTTGAAGATACTATGCAGGATGCCTATGTAAAAGCATTTCAAAATTTAGATCAGTTTAAAAACGAAGCTATGTTCTCGACATGGTTGGTACGGATTGGTATTAACGAAGCCCTACAAAGGAAACGTAAATCCAAAAAATATCATACGGTAGATATAGACCAAGAAACAGGGACACTTCAAATTGCAGATATATCTTTTATGAATCCAGAGAGTAATACAATTTATAAAGAATCTAAAGCTTTTATTGAAAATGCCATCGATGCATTGCCCGATAAATATAAAATCGTATTTATGCTCAAGGAAGTCGAAGGAATGGAAATTGCGGAAATCTCTAAAGGTCTAGACCTGTCCAATAGCAATGTGAAAGTAAGACTGCATAGAGCAAGGAATATGATGAAAGATTACCTTTTAAAAACGACTAACACACAGGATATTTTTGAATTCGGAAATTCTAAATGTGATAGGATCGTTGAAAATGTAATGATTCGCATTCAAAATCTAATGATTTAAAATTAGTTCTTGCATCCATTGTGGTTATGTTCAGTTAAGTGTGTCATTGTTATTCTAGACCCAGTCTTTCTGGATAGGTTATAGCTAGAATAGAAATGACTTTAGTCCAGCTTCTTGGTCTTCTCCATTTCTTTGTAATTCTGCTGCTAACCAAATATAATAATTTAAATAACGCTCTTTCTGAAGGAAGTGATCCTTTAGATTTTGTAAACTTTCTAATCTGTCGATTGAAACCTTCAATAGAATTGGTGGTATACATGATAAATCTAATATCTGGATGATAGTTATAGAATGTTGATAGACCTTCCCAGTTCGTTTTCCATGATCTCACCATTGCAGGGTGCTTCTTGCCCCATTTATTTTCAAAGGATTCCAGAGCGATCTCAGCCTGCTCGATGGTATTGGCCTTATAGATTTCCTTCATGTCCCTAAGGACTTCCCTGGAATCCATGAAAGGCACATATCGTAAGGCATTCCTTATTTGATGTACAATGCATAGCTGGACATCCGTTCGGGGAAAAACAGCTTTTATAGCATCCTTAAAGCCCTTTAAATTATCTATACAAGCGATGATAATATCGTTCACTCCCCTAAGTTGTAGATCTGTTAGCACGCTTAGCCAAAACGTTGAACTCTCTGCTTCTGCCAAGTAGATGCCCAATAGATCTTTTTCGCCTTCGGTATTCATTCCCAATACCAAATAAGCGGCCATGCTCTTTATCTGGCCATCTTGTTTGACCTTATAGAACATCGCATCAAGCCAAACGAACGGATAGACTTCATCCAAAGGACGACTTCGCCATTCCTCTATTTCGGGCCAGATCCTATCTGTTATAGCGGTGATCTGGGCAGCGGAGACATCCATTCCGTACATCTCGCTTATATGGGAACAGATATCCCGATAACTCATCCCAACAGAATACAGGCTTAAGATCTTTTGTTCAAGTCCTGGCCCCAATGAACGTTGCCTTTTGGGAAGTATATCCGGATCAAAGGTTCCGTCCCTATCCCTCGGGGTCTCTATTGGAACATCCCCAAAGCTCGTTTTCACTTGCTTTCTGCCCTTACCATTGCGTCGATTGGGCCGACTGGTGGTGAGATGTGCATCCATCTCTCCTTCCATGCTTGCTTCCAATAATCGCTTTACCAAGGGCGTAAAAGCTCCGTCCGTACCTTCCAGTTTCTTTGTCCGTTTGAGCGTCTTTAAAGCTTCTTCAAATAATTGCTCAAGATCTTCTTTTGTCTTTTTTGAATTTTCCATTGCAGTCATAATTTATAAAATTTTTAAATTATGACACACTTAATTAAACAGTCTCGATTGACCACAATATTTGCATAAACAAAACAATTGGGCATGATCCATAATGGATTAATCTTAAAGTTGTGTGTATTGTAATAGGAGTCCAACCTTTGAAAGTGTCCCGAATTGTAGACTTATTTCCTTTTGATCATACTATGCTTACTGCAAAACGCAGTTTCCCTCTCTTGACCTTTTCCCAAAACACAACCTCGCATTCCTTACAGTTCCTTCTACCCAGATTTGCAAGACATTTATTTAAGGCAGTTTCCACTTGATTCAGACAAGTTTGGTATTATCGACTATTGAAAGAGTGTTTTTTTTTAATAGTGGGCGTCCGGCATAGCAGTGTTTTCGGCCTACCTGCTAAGCCCTTTTATTGACCAAATGGATTCCCTTTTTTTTTGAACTTTGAAGTCCGGCCATGGTACGTTCTTTAATGATATCCCTTGTCAATTGCGCTATTGCCCCGAAAATTGTCAATATGAATTTTACGAAGGGAGTGGTTGCGTTCATAAAGGGATGGTTAATGCTTTTGAACTTGACCCCGAGCCTTTCGAACTTTTCCGCCAATTTCAAAAGATGGGAAACACCCCGGGCGATACGGTCCAACTTCCACATGATTACCGTATCCCCTTCCCAAAGCTTACTTATCATCAGATCGAGTTTGTGCCGCACCTTCCTGGCACCGGAAGAAACGTCCTGGTAAATGTCCTTGTAGGAAACACCTTCCTTTAAAAGCGCACCTATCTGTAAATTTGTGTTTTGGGATTTCGTACGCACCCTAAAATACCCGAACCGCATAAGCGGTATAAATAAACCGCTAAAAATAAACTTGGGATTATGCAAGAAAAATGAACTTTTTAGGAATTATTGACCGTTTAATTGGCAAAGTTTAGATTTACGGCCGTTTAAATGAACTTAAGTAGTAGATGTAAGTGCCAATACAAAAACTGTATAACGAATATTTAAAATTCCTTGCCGGTCGTGGATGCTGATTTGAGTTTTTTGATTACGGTCAATTGATGGGAATGGATACATTTATTCTTTATTCATCTCAAAAAGATGTTTTAGGCAGCTGATAGAATACTGAAAAAAACTAACTTTTTCATCACATAAAGAATGGGGGGCGGCCAACTTTCATTGGGGTCCGTTCTTCAAAAAGCGATGTTTGATGGTGAGACCAATGATTTCCCTTGCCTTCGCCAAAAATGTTTCGACTCGCTGAATGGAATGATGTTTAATTTTCGCTATCTCATCTGGGCTAAAACCTTGGTTCACAGCAAGATCGTACACGGAACGTATGGGTACAGGTAATTTGTCCAGAACCATATCCACATGCTCGTGGATCTTGCTATTCCCGATTTCTTCATTGAGCCTTTTGGACCATCCTAACTCCGGATATTCGACAAATACGTCTTCAAATCGATATTCGTATTTTGGATAGGACGGGTCATCGAACAGTTCGGACGCCAATAAAGTCCCATCCTCATCTGTTGTGTTAAAGTCCTCCTGCATTGCGTCCCATTCGGCCCGTGAGTACTTATCAATATTCTCCATAAATGTTTCCTTGAACCCTTCTTCTATTAAAGCATTTTCCAGTAGTTCGTCAGCTTTTTGGAACAGCCAATAGGGTAGGTCCCTTTCATCATGTATTTCCTTTATATGCTCAAATGCCAAAATATAGAGCTCGCTAACAAATTCCTCGACCTTATATTTTTCTGCTGGAATTTGCCCCTTTCTCATAAAGCCTCGGAGCTTTTCCACAATATAGCCCTCCACATCGGGTAATAAGGTCTGAATCAATTTGTTAAAGGCCTCCCGTTCATCGTCATCCTTCAAACGTATCAGTCTTTCGAAATCCAGAGCTGCAAGGCTATGAGGTCTGTCGTGTGGATGTGAAGTCTCTTCCCACTTGTTTTTCATTTCTTTTATTTTTTCGGCCAGTCGACGGGACTGACGGGTTTAACATTGTAGTTCGAAAACGTTATAATATCCTTGGCATCTATAAATCAGTATCCCAATCGAAAAATGGTAAATACAATCAACAGAATTTCCCCAACCAAATAATATTCCAAAAAGAAATTAAGGGTCAACAGTGGTTGACAAATGTTATAATTCGTTGAATTAAAAAAATGATATTTTCAAGGTTTATAGGAGGTTATCTGATTCCTATTTCAGCTATCGTTAGGGTAGAACAAGCTTGAAAATTTGTCATTCTACCGTGTCATTTTGACATTTTAATGAAGGTGGATTTCTGAAAATCAGACAGTTTTTTCTTAAAAATATTTTAAGGCCGGAAGGAAAATCTAAACCAATAGGCTCTGGCATTTTTTTTGTCGTTTTTGTAAATGGTGAATTTGAATTATTGTTTAACTTTTAAATTCTGTTAATCATGAGCACATTAGTTAATGTTCCAAGAAACGGAGGTTTGACAAGTAGCAATTCAAATAGGATATCGAACCTCCCTATGTGGTCCTCTTGGGTGGAAAATCTTTTCAATAGGGACCTGCAGTCGGTATTTGCCCAAAACTTTAATACGGGCATCACTCTGCCCAAGGTGAATATCAAGGAAACCGCCGATGCCTATTTTGTAGAGATGGCCGCACCTGGTCTTAAAAAGTCCGATTTCCATATAGACCTTGACAATCAGGTACTTTCCATTTCTACAGAGATAGAAGAAGAAAACGAGGAAAAGGATGAAAACTATACCCGTCAGGAATTCGGGTATTCCTCCTTCAAACGAAGTTTTACATTGCCGGAAACCGTAGACGATGGCAAGATCAAGGCCAATTACAAGGAGGGTATTTTAAGCATCCATCTTCCCAAAAAGGAAGAGGCCAAACAAAAGCCGGCGAGAAGCATCAAGATTTCGTAAATCTAGTTAAAAAAGGGGCCGCTTCTTCGGCCCCTATCTTTATCCAAATCCATGCACAATGAAAGTATTTGGCAAAAAATTGGGTAAGGCTATCAAGTTTCCATTTTGTGGACAGGATATTGCCGAGCCGAAAAAATGAAAACGAAGAACTGGTCACCATACCTTCAACAAACATAAGCGACGATGATGTTGCATTTAAACTTTCCGTGGCGCTGCCAGGTCTCGATAAAAATGATGTACGCATTGAAGTACAGGACAATTACCTATCCATAAGTGCGAATATCGAGGAGGCCAAGGAAGAAAAGGACAGGCATTGGATACGCAAGGAGTTCGTGCACACTTCTTTTTACAGGGCTTTCACATTACCCAAGGACGCAGATCCCGAAAAGACTGAGGCGCGTATGAAAAATGGGCTGCTGACCCTTAAGATCGGAAAGATAAAAAATCCGGGGAGCTCCAGAAAAATCAGCGTAGGCTAATAGGTGGCCAATAAATAGTATTTAATCTTTCTTGTTGGTAATAACATCAAATTATTGACCTTGGGGAACTTAATTAATTTGTAGAACCTTTAATTAACAAGCCATGACCGCAAAAAAGTTCAAACCTGGGGATTGGGTGAAAATAAAGGGAAATCCCAATGCCGAGAAAATGGAGGTTATCAAATATATCGTTAAAAAGGATCCCTTGATTGGAGCGGTTAACGGTAATACATACGTGGAATGCGTATATTATCAAAACGGAGAACGGTTTACCGTTACTGCGCATCAAGATAGATTAGTGAAATTAACTGAAGTTGGCGGTTTCTTTAAACCCTAAGACGCAAATCGGCATTACTAGCATAATCGGGTCGACATGAAGATTCAAGATCTCAAGGAAAAAACCGTTGGCCTAGTACTTTCCGGTGGAGGGGTACGGGGCATGTCACATATCGGTATTCTAAAGGCCCTGAACGAGTACGAAATTTACCCCGATATAATTTCCGGGGTAAGTGCAGGTGCCATAGTCGGTGCATTGTACGCCAGGGGCGCAGGACCTTTGGGCATGTTGGACTTTTTTCAAAAAACCCCCCTGTTCAAGTATAATTTTTTAACGATCAACAAGCCAGGGCTGTTCGATACCGAGAAATATCTGCCTTTTTTTGAGAAGTACTTGGGAGCCGATTCTTTTGAGGAGTTGGAAAAAAGATTGTATGTGACGGCTACCGATCTTCAACGGGGAATACCTAGAATTTTCAGTTCGGGGGAACTTTTAAAGCCTTTATTGGCCTCGGCCGCATTGCCACCCGTATTCTGCCCTGTATCCATTGATGGCGATATTTATGCCGACGGCGGCATCATGAACAATTTCCCCATGGAACCGTTGGTGGCCGAATGTGACTTCATAATAGGGAGCTACACCTCCTCCAATAAGGAAATCGGAAAGGCCAAACTGAAGAATCCGCTCCAGTTGACCAACCGGACGAACATGTTGATGCTGCATTCCAATTGTATGGAAAAGTTGACCGCATGCGATCTACTGTTCAGACCAGAAAATCTGGAATACATAAGCATATTGGACAAAAAAGGAATAGAAAAGGCCTTTTTTATCGGTTATGAATACGCATCGAGATACTTGGAAGGTATGGACTAAAATATCATAGCATCGAATCCAGCAGCAGCGTGCCCAATATCCAAAGTACTACCGAAATTGCCCCTCCCACTACTATAAAGTGTCTAAATTTATAGATTCCCATGCTGTAAATCAATGAATTGGTCTGATAGCCAACTGGCGTAAAGAAACTAAAATTCGACGCGAACATAACGGCCAGTATAAAGGGTTTGGTGGGGAGCCCCATTCCAGCCGATAAGGATAGGGCCAAGGGCGACATAATGATCGCAGTGGCGTTGTTGGATACAAATGCACTGAGTAGCATGGTAACCAGGAAAAGGGTCCCTATAGAGTATATCGTTAGAATTCCCCGATGTTCTATATCGGAGGTTTAGAGGAAAATCTGAAAATTGATGGTTTCCATAATATATTAAGATTTTCGTCCGTTGAACACCTAGATGGCTCGGCTCAAGGATTATTTTTTTAAAAATCCCTTTGTTTTGACATATTTGGGTTTATCAAGAGCTTCGAAGTGGTTTTTGGTTAATTAAAACGAACGGGTATTCTGAACACTTTTTCCTTTATTTATTAAATACTTAAAATTAAGTAAAGGGGGGTTGTTCATATTACTTAGAGTAATATTTACTTCGACCAGTGCTTAAAAATTGTTTTAAACACAGCTAAACTTCAAAATGTTTCACGGAAAATGAAAAAGGTAGTTATTTTGTTTGTAATTACAGATTATCGGTATCGAAAACTGGATTCTTTCCTTCGTTACACTACGGAAAGGGCCTTGGGGTGGCTTTACTAAGAAAACCTTGGTCGCTTTGCGCCCTATTTTTTTGTTTCTTTCCAAAGCTAATGCGAGCATTGCTTTTTCACCAAACAAAAAAACCAGCTATCTCTAGCTGGTTTTCCTAGTAGCGGGAACTGGACTCGAACCAGTGACCTTCGGGTTATGAGAGTGGGAGAGAATGGTTTTACATGGTCTCATATGGAGTTATATGGTTGTTTGTCAGTGACTTAAAAAACAGGTGAAACCATATAAAACCATATAAAATCACTAAATGTTGTACATATGTTGTACAGTAAATTATTTACTTTCATTATCTTTATGGAATATCTCCAGAAATAATGGCATCAATAAGGGTAGTTCTCCGTACAAATTTCTCAAAAAAAGATGGAACATCACCTCTTGCCATTCGAATTACACAAAATCGTAAAACCCGATTTGTATACACCGGTAAATATATTTTGGAGAAAGACTGGAACAAGGATTTGTGCAAAGTCAAAAAATCCCACCCAAATTCGACACGATTAAATAATTATCTGCTCACAAAATTGGCCGAAGCCGAAAGTATTGTGTTGGAGGCGGATATATCCAGTAATCATATAACAAGTAAAGAAATTCAACAGAAGGTAAAGCATAAAGGTAGTGATGTATCCTTTTTTCAATTTGGAGCTCAAAGGGTTCTAAATAAATACCGATCGGGAGTGTTTTCGGTTTGCAAGTCCGACCTTTCAATCTTGTTTAACCTCCGTGAGTTTTTGAATTGGAACAAGTTTGAAGAAAGGGAAACGGTTGTAAACGGAATTAAGGAACGGAGGCGCAAGCGGGTAGGGAAATCCAGAAAATCTGGTTATTCTTTTGTGGACGAAGTTAAGCGCCAATTCGAAAAGGATACTTCCCTTTATTTTGAGGATGTAAAGCAATCTTTTTTGAGCAATTATAAAATATTCTGTATTTCCTACTTAAATCAGAAGACCAGGACCGTAACCAACCAACTTGTTTTTATCCGGACCCTTTTTAATGCAGCGATCAAGGAAGGGATCGTAGATTCCAAGCACTATCCATTTGCAGGGGATAAGGAGCGAATACGGATCAAGTCCGGCCATAAGATCGGATTGAACAGGGAAGAGATCCAGCTTATAGAGAATGTGGAGTTGGAAGAGGATTCTCCGATTTGGCACACCCGGAATGTATGGCTTTTTTCCTATTATTTTGCCGGCATACGGATATCAGATGTTTTACAGATGAAATGGTCCGACTTTATAGACGGTCGTCTTTATTATATCATGAACAAAAACGAAAAGCCTTTGACGCTTAAAACTCCCGATAAGGCCAAAGCAATATTGGATTTTTATAGGCCATCCCAGCAATCAAATGACGATTATATTTTTCCTTATGTAAAAAAAGCGAACCCTAAGAGCAAACGGGATATTTATGTGAAATCCCGGACTGCGACACATTTACTCAATAAATTTCTGAAAGAAATAGCTGAAAAATGTGGAATTAAAAAGAATCTCTCCAATCATATTGCCCGTCATTCTTTTGGGAACATCGCAGGTGATGCAATCTCTCCTATAATGCTTCAAAAACTTTACCGCCATAGCGATTTGCAAACAACGATTAATTATCAGGCTAATTTTATCCATCGGGATGCGGATGATGCCTTGGATGCGGTTTTGAATTCTTAAAACCAATCCTTCCAAATTTATTAATGTGTTCATTATTTTGATGTGTTCAGTGACAATGAACACGGTGTAATAATGAAAATATAAATTTAGTTTTACAATCTAAAGGGCAAATTCTAAGTGGTCAATTTGTTCCAGAGCTGGACCTTTCAGGTTACATGTCAAACCAACTTAAACCCATACTACAAGCTGTTTTTAATTGTAGCGATAAATTCACTCACCACTTTTTTTATTTCCAAGTGCTTTTCAGATTTTTCATTGGTTGGCTCTTTTAAGTATAGCGCTCTATTAATTTCCAACATAATCGATTGAACGTATTTATTTTTCTGATAATATTCCAATGGAACAATAGACCCTTTGTATGGCCAATCTATTCCCAAAGAGAAACCTGCATTTTTAAAAAATTCAATAGACAAATCCACTAAATGTTTTGGGGTATGAAATGTATCTGTTCCGATGTTAAAATCGGGTCTGTTTGCATTTTTGTCCAGATCTCTATTTAATGGAATACTTGGATATGAGTGGCAATCAATAATGAGTGCCTTTCCAAAAAGTCGCAATTGGTTATTTACTTCGTCACTGAATTTACCGTGATGCTTCCAGTAATAATCTTTTAATACGCTCGCTTTCAATTCCGGATTAACTTTTCTTATAACTTCCCCATCATCGCTTTTTTCATAAAGTACGCCCATCCCATATTGGGACATTATTTCTTGCGTATCATCTGTAAACCGCTCAGGGTCACAAAATATTCTGGAAAAATCCGCAATTACCATTTCGTCCGTTTCGGAATAAAAAAGATCGTCGGTATACCAATCTGTCAACTTCAATATTTCTTTATCCAGCGATTCTTTTCTAATAATATATCCCTCCATAAGAGGAATATTAATTGATGAATGTGGAATGTGAAGAATTATTTTATTTTTCAAAAGGAAACTTTATTCTTGACTTAATTGTATTGATTGTTTTTTTGATATCGCTTCTAGTTCTTCGGCGATGTTGTTTCATCAACTATTGATTGATACATCGTGTAGTTAAATTAATTCATCCAAAGTGATGTCCATTAATCCAAATCCGTTTTCACTCAAATCCTGACCGATGTTGTTTTTTATTAGCTTAATTTTTTGTCAAATTCCGCATTTTTGGAATGGGTCTTTATGACTCATATTTTTATAACTTAAAAATTGTTGCTTTTTTATAACTTTCTGCTCCTAGCATTATTCCTATGTTTTCAACAAATTTTTCTGCAAGCCTTTTCGGAAGTGATTTCCCAGTTGGAGATAAGTGAAATTGATCCACGTATTTTGAATCAGATACAGGAACGGGAAATTTGTCTTTATTCGTGTCTACTGAATTTACTTCTATGGATTTTCCTTTTGCATCTACTTGTACAGTAACAAAATATAAGTCTGGTTCAGCCTCGTATAAGTCATATTTCATTGAGGACAAATCAACATCGTCCAAGTAGAATGAGGTTTTGGTTTTTATATTTTGGTCTTTCCCGAAAAATGCTATCTCATTAATTTCAATTCTCTCATCCATTTCGTGGTATGTTATATCAATTTTATTATAACATTTCACTCCGAGATAAAATTCTTCATAAAAAAGGTTTTCAACTATGGAAATCGCCTTTTCTCTTTCTGCCTTTGTTTGGCCGAATGTGAGTCCGATAAAACACACATTCAAAGCAACAAATATTATTGTTTTTTTCATGGATTGTTAATTAGGCGGATTCTGACTAATGGTAAAATTTACTATAAAAAAATTTGACTCGTTTGCTTAAGAAATTAATAGAGTTTCTTTAGGTAGGGAATGTTTTACAACGTAAACAAGTTGAGACACGTTTCGTTACGCAAACCTTTCCAACTGAACATAAACGAAGTCATAGCTTATATACCGTGCTTTAGCACGTTTTTATTCAAATATTTTGTCATGCCACTTTCCAACATCGTCCCGAATCATGTCGTAATATTTATAAATAGTCATGGCAAGTCCAAAATCAGCTCTTTTACCTTTATATTCATTCAAAGTAAAATAACCATAAAAGTTTCCGGATTTATCAACTACAACAGGAGGGGTGGAACTATATTCATTCCAAGGAGAATAGGAGTTGTATTTGCTACCATAAGTTCCATATTGATTCCATATTGATTTTGAGTTGTAACTACTACCGTAAGTTCCGTATTCATTCCATACAGAATCTTGGTCATAACTGCTACAATTTAGACAACCTAAGTATACATCGTGATTCTGTCCGCCGTAAAGATGTAAAGTCTGTCCGAATGTGGTTAAACTAAACATTAACGCAAGTGTTAAAAGTAAAATTCGTTTCATATTTTTTGGTTTAGCTCAAGTTTGCTACAACAGTGGTATAAAACACTAAAATGTTTTGTATCCTTGTTGTCCTTTACATATCCAAAAGTCTTTTGAATATGTTAAACGAAGATGTTAATCACATTAGTATATTTGTTCCCTGTTTTTGGAGATTTTGGTTCGATTTTTACCAGTGATTTCAGTGCGAGTTTATTGCCTAAACATATGAAGAGTTATTTTTATATTACGCAATATCAACCGATTTATTTTTAAAGGTTGAGCCCGCTCCGAAAAGTACCTTTTGTCAAAAATCATGAAAAAATAGAATTTCAATGAATTTTAAATTACTGAAAACCAATATGTTGAAAACTTCAAGAATTGCTAACTGCTAGTAAATTTCAATAAATTGACTTTTCGGAGCGGGCAGAAGGTTTATTGTCCTAAGGAAGGGGGGAAGCATAAAGTCATCCCCAGCAATAGTAAGTCTTATCATGTCTAGAATAGAATATCTTTTAGTCGCTCGCCCCTGGATTCGGCCCCAAAACTAATTTACCATTTTCTAATTTACCAAGAGTTGGCACGTCATTACTTTTAAAATGCATTCCTTAATCCATTACTAACCGTTTGGTAAATGCCATTATTACAAAATTCTCATAAAAGCTAGAATAATGTGTTGTCTAATATTTTGCATATATTTTTATCAATATGGCTTCATCCATTATTGAAATTGTTGATAATATTGGTCTAGCAAGAAACATGTATTGTTTTCAAGACTTCTCCACGCGACCGGTTCACTCGACTATTTTCGGAACAAGCCCATTATATTTTTTCCTAATGTACTCTTTCAGGCTTAGGGGGTGCTCCAATATAATATCTCCAAGCCCGGATACAATAACCTTTATTAGATCGTAATTTGGCACTAACACATAGGTGACCAACGTGTAGGTCATCGTTTTTTTAGTGGCAAAATTTACTAAGTCTTTGGCCTCATGTGTAATCGCTTGTGAATAATGCAGGGGCTTTGTCCTTAAGTAATTGAGATAAAAGGAGGAGACCCAAAATTTAATAAGTTGGGGTTCTACTCTCCCATCCTTAAAATAACCGTCCATAGGTTTGGCAGCTCCGATTCTTCTTTTGAAAAGCTCTATTTCTTCCGCTGCCCCTTCAATTTTGTCAGGATCGAATTTTCCTAGTAGGGTCAAATTGTCCATCCGATCGATACCAAAGGTCCTGAATTTGTCGATGGTCAACGCATAGCTGTGCAAGTGCCATTTGCCTTGATATTCCTTTAACACCAGGGGGTATACTTCCCATGTTTTAAGTTTTGAATGCTCCTTCGTTTCGGAAGTATATCCTTTATTGTCAAATCGAATTTTATGAAAATTGTCTACTGCTTCAAAAAGTGACGGAAGTAATCCTATGCCCCTTAGTAATGGTGTAGTGATAAGTGCGTCCTTATTCTCTGATTTGGGCAGTTTAGCCAGGACCATAAAATCATGGTACCGTTCCAACAGATCTTCTTTATAATCCGAGTTTAATAAACGGTAGCCTCTGTTTTTAGTAGGATTCTCTATCTCATAGCCCATTTCCCTGAGTATATTAATATCCCGAGCAATGGTTCTTGCACTTTCAACAGCGAGCTCTTTTTGCTCTAGAAATGTCAAAATTTCAGAAGAGGAGCACGGTTTATTGGACAGTAAGTTCTTGATTAAAACAAGCCTATAAATATTTGGGTATTTTGACATTGTGTTTTAGGTGGACATGATTTGTCTAAGGTACATCCTAAGTTTGTAATACAAAAGGGTAATGAATTAAAAAAATGGATATGCAAAAGATAGTTTACATCGACATGGATGGGGTCATCGCTGATTTTGATAAAGGAAGGAGAAAACATTCCCTGAGTGAGGTAACACCTTATAAGGAAAGCCCTGATAAAATTCCAGGGATCTATAAAAACCTGGAACCAATGGAGGGTGCCATTGAAAGTGTCAACAGATTATTGGATGCACCACAATTTGACGTGTATTTCTTGTCAACGGCTCCTTGGGACAATCCGGAGGCATGGATGCATAAAAGATTATGGATGACCAGACATTTTGAACCAGGAAAAATTCGGAAACGATTGATCCTAAGCCATCAAAAACATCTAATGATCGGGGACTATTTGATCGATGACCGAAGATTTAATGGTGCTTCGGAATTTACTGGAAAATGGAACCTTTTTGGTGGTAGCACCTTTCCAAGCTGGGAGACTGTTCTAAGTTATTTATTTAAAGAAAATTACACTAGTGTCCACTAAAAGTTAATGTACGTTCTTTGAAAATATTGTAATCATTGGCTTCCAGCGCTTTTTTATGGCGTGACGATTTGAATTACTTTGTTCATGTTTTTATAATTCTTAATCTATGAACAAAGGCAAATATGTTTTTTCACAACTGACGGAATTCCTGCCACGGCGTATTTTTGACCGCATGGTGGCCAAACATAATGGCAACAAATACGTCAGACATTTTACCTGCTGGAACCAACTTCTCTGTATGGTCTTTGGCCAATTGACAACCCGGGACAGCCTCCGTGATCTGATTACTGTCATAGAAGCCCATAACCCTAAGTCCTACCACCTCGGGTTTGGGAAAAGCGTTTCCCGAAGCAACCTCGCCAAAGCCAATGAAAAGCGGAACAGCAAGATCTTTGAGGAGTTTGCCTATTGCCTGATCGATATTGCCCGCAGAAAACGCACCAATGACGATTTTGTGGTAAAGGGGAAGGTTTACGCCTTTGATTCCTCTACCATAGACTTGTGCCTGAGCGTGTTTTGGTGGGCCAAGTTCCGTAAGGCCAAAGGTGGCATCAAGCTTCATACGCTTTTCGATATAACCACCCAGATCCCGGCATTTATCCACATTACGGCCGCAACGGTAAATGATATTAATGCCATGGATGTCATCCCATATGAAGCAGGGGCCCATTACGTCTTTGACCGTGGGTATGTGGACTATCAAAGGCTGTACAAAATAGCAAGGCTCCAAGCCTACTTTGTGGTTCGGGCCAAATCCAACCTAAAGTTCAGGCGGATGTATTCCAATAAAACCGATAGATCCACCGGGGTTTTATGCGACCAATTGGGCAAACTAACAGGGTTCTATGTTTCCAAGGATTATCCGGACAAGTTGCGCAGGGTTAAATTCCATGATCAAGAAACCGGACGTACTTTCGTCTTCTTGACCAACAACAACGAATTATCCGCCCTAGAGATAGCCCTTTTATATAAAAACCGTTGGCAGGTAGAGCTCTTTTTCAAATGGATCAAACAGCATTTAAAAATCAAATCCTTTTGGGGAACATCGGAAAATGCCGTCCGAATCCAAATTTATACCGCCATCATAACATATTGTCTTGTGGCGATCGTTGGGCACGACCTGAAAATTGAACGTTCGACCTACGAAATATTACAGGTGTTGGGAATATCCCTACTGGACAAAACCCCTGTAAATGAGCTGTTTAACTATATAGATTACAATAATATCAAAGAACTTGAATATAAACAACTGAAAATCAGTCTATTTTAAGTGGACACTAGTGAGAAAATTAATTAAAAAGATGGGATATGAGAACCGAACAATTAAAAATTGAAATTAAAAAGGAAACTTGGCACATTACATTATGCGATACGGGACAAGTATCATTTGCGTATTCGGTACCCTATGAAAAATCCAAACAATGCACAGATCCATTATGGTTTGATTGGGACTATACCCCATATAAACCTGAATTGGTCTGGAACGCAACCAGGGTTACAACCAACATTTCCCCATTTTTATTGAAGGAAAAAATAATGAACGGGGTTGTTAACCTAATCAATAAGTCCAAAGTAGAATTCTTTTATTTTCAATCGACAACAAAGCAACGGGGGAATGTTTATTCCGGTCTATTGAATCTATTGAGTTCAAAACTGGTTGGGGAATGGGAATCTCAAGTCATTGAAAAAAATTGGTTCTACTTTATTAAGAAACAATAGGACCCTAAATACATACGCCCCAATGGTGGATTTGGACTTAATGCCAAAGATAATATTCTGGGGGTTTGTGAGAAATGAACATTTAAACAAAGGAATTATGAAAAAGGAGCAAATTAATCATTCAACGGTACGCTGGGTAAGGAAAAATTTCAAAAACCTGTCCGAGGAAGAAATCCTAGAAAAGGCGAGTTTGATTACTCAAAATTACTTGGAAGTTAATAAGGAACAAGTTATGGAAAGAGAGAGAATGATGAATGAAGATTATGAAAGATTTATTGACAGAGAGTTTATTTTTGAAGGATTATTTTGGGACGAAGAGGAATAAATCCATAAGTTTAAACAAACTTAAACGACATAAAAAACAATATTATGACAAGTGAAAACATTGAAGTTGTTACGAATCAACTCAAAGAAACCCCGCTAGTTAAGAAAACTAAAATAGTTTTAGATGAAATTTGGGATACAAGGAACAAGAAAAATGGAAATAAATATGGAGATGAATTTAAATATTTGTTTGGCTTAAGACTGTTTCAATATGCACAAGGAAAACGTTATGATTACATAACTCCGGTGTTGCCAAATGATCAGAATGAACGAACTAACATACTTAATGCTTATCGCAAAAGAAATATATCTTCCAAACCAAGACAATTTCAAAGTTCCTTAGCAAAACAATTTGATAGACTTTCCCTTGGTTATAATGCGTTAACTTATGATTTTACCCCAATGAGATGCAACTTAAGCAGTGAAGAAGCAAATAAAAATCCTAATAATACAGCTAAGGACCATATAATTGGAGCTACATTATGCGCTCAATATGTTAAATATATATTCCAAGAAGGAAAGGAAGGTAAAGATATGATTTGGGCAAATAAGGATAGCCATGGTGCAAATTTCGATGATTGGCTTGCAGGCAGAATTGATTACATGTGTAATGTTTGGTTAAAAGATCATCTTTGGTTGTGGGCTCAATGCCGCCTTACAAAAAAAGAGCATAATCAAAGTTCTGGGGTACAAAGGATTTGTGGTGATGACCCATTGAGAGAGATATTATACAAAGCTAATTTGGAACATTATAAAAAGGCCGAGGTGGTTCTTAGCAATTATAAAAAGTAAGTTTAGAGTTAATGCAACTTATATGGAAGAAAATAAACCGAGACTGTTTAATTAAGTGTGTCATAATTTAAAAATTTTATAA
>SWCD01022075.1_pt1 | contig 25845 bp, 20 predicted proteins | sample 4693011 | NCBI WGS metagenome assembly SWCD01 (sample SAMN10267278, study PRJNA491770) | bioreactor metagenome | isolation source: DHS bioreactor inoculated with marine | place: Japan: Omine Ridge, Nankai Trough | reverse complement strand
ATGTTACAGCATTAGCTATGTCAACTTACGAGTATTTGGAACTCAAAGATCGGTTCAATTTAATTCCTGTTGTAGTTCCCGAGTATGGCGGGTATTATATGGATAATATTGTTCTTCTTGTAAATGCTAACTCAAATATTAGTTCTTTAAATGATTTGAGAAATAAAAAGATTGTTATTCAAGAACATAAGAAAGGTTTGCTTGCTGAAATTTGGCTTACTACAATATTAAATGAAAACAAATTCGAATCAGAAGAAATATTTTTCAGTGAATTCATAAAAGAAAGCGAATCAACAAAATCGATTATGAATCTTTTTTTTGGTAAAGTGGATGCATGTATTACCACGAAACAGGTATTTAATACAATGGCAGATCTAAATCCGCAGATAGGAAAATCATTAAGAATCTTGAAGGAATCTGATCCATTGGTATTTGCAGTAATTTGTATTTTCCCAGGGACTTTAACACAAGATGACATTGAGTTAATTAGTTATACTATGGAAACTTTGCATGATCAATCTGCCGGTAATCAAATATTAAAAATATTTAGGATCAATAAACTAATTAAATTCAACGAAGAGTATTTGAAGAATACGAAAAGAATGATTAAAAAATTTAATAGTATTAATTATAATTAACTGCATTACTATACTTATAAATAATTTAATGGACAAATTGTTGAAAAATATTTTAGGATGTAAGAAAATAAAAATATGCGTTCTAACTGTGCTTTTCACAATTTCATTTATTTTTCAGCACAATGTAATTGCACAGAAAAATAATAATGAAGTAAAGGAATTGAACCTTGTATTTTCAAATACATTTTTTAAGCATGTAAATGAAATAGATGCCCAAGCCTCCTTGGTAGCCTGGGCTGAAGAATATAAAAAAGGATGGGAAAAATATTCTGGTAAAAAACTCAAAGCTAATATAATATTTACAAGTGAAACAAATAGCCTAAGAGATATTATTGATACTAAAGTAACTTCCATAATAACAGCAGACATAATTAGATACTATGAGCATAAATTGGAAGAATCATTTGTGCCGACTTTTGTAGGTGTCATAGATTCAACGGCGTTAGTTAAATTAGTTCTCATGGTTAGAAAGGACTCAAAAATAAACTCTTTCCTTGAATTAAAAAATAAAAATATTGTTTTAGTTGCCGGCATCATTAGCGATCTAAGTAATATTTGGCTTTCAACCGAACTAATAAAAAGCAAGGATATAACGCTTGATAAATTTTGTAGTGAAGTTAAAACGGTAATGAGACCTTCAGATGCAATGTTAAATTTATATTTTAATAAAATTGATGCTTGTTTAATTCCTATGGGTGATTATGAAATTATTTGTGAAATGAATCCTCAAATAAAAGCTGAACTAAAAATATTGAAAATATCAGAAGGATATTTGCCTGCAGTTACTTTCCTCGCTAATAATAATGATAAAAAATTTGAATCATTTGTTTATGAGTTTGTATTCAACATTAACAAGCAAACATATGGTGATCAATTAATGAAAATATTTAAAATTAACAGCATTGGTAAATTTAAAATTGAGTATTTAACGAATATTAAAAAATTATTAGATGATTATGGTAGAATGATGGAATATGTCCAGAATTAATAAATTGACCAAATTCAACAAAGATTTTATACAGAATACAAATAGACTGATTGAAAAATATAGAGTATAGATTATTCATCAAAATAAAAGAATTGAGTTTTTTCTAAATATTCATAGTGTTTGAACGATGTTGAAACTATTACTGACAGATTTCATGAAATATCTTAAACTAATTAAGCTTGCATTGTTTTTAACTTTTTTAGTTAATAATATTTCTATTGGTCAGTCTGAAAATTCTAAAGAAACAAAAGATTTCTATCTGATCTTTTCAAATTCATTTTTTGGAAATGTAAGTGAACAGGATGCAAGAGCTTCACTCTTAGTTTGGTCACAGCACTACATTGACGGCTGGGCAGAGTACAATGGATCTGGGATGACAACAAAAATATTTTTCACTGATGAGATAACTAGTGTTCATGATGTGATAAATGAAAACGTTGCTTCATTATTCACAATTGATTGTCCAACCTACTTTAATACCGGATTGAATTTGAAATACAAACCTATATTTGTTGGTACTGCAGATTCATCAGCCCTGGTGGAATTGCTATTGATAGTAAGAAAGGATTCTCAGATAAAATCTTTCAAGGATCTTGAGAATAAAAAAATAAACTTAATGGATGGAGTTGTGGGCGAAATTAATTCTATTTGGTTTTCTACTCAGGTAATAAAAGAAATAAATATTAGACCTGATAAACATTTCGAAAGTATTACTAGAGAAATCCAATCATCAAAAGCTTTACTAAATGTTTTTTTTAAAGTTTCTGATGCATGCATAATTACTGATATTGACTATGATATTATTTGTGAATTAAATCCCCAGCTAAAAAAAGAAACGGAAGTAATTTTATCATCAGCCAAATATTTACCTGCAGTATCTATACTTGTGAATAATAAAGATAAAAGATTTGAAACTTTCATTAGAAACTTTGCAATTGATTTAACACAAAAACCATACAGCGAACAAGTTATGAAAATATTTAAAATTAATGGGATTGGAAATTTTAAGGATGAATATTTAATAAATATTAGCGAATTGATGGCTGATTATAATAGAACTATTAAAAAAGTTATAAAGTAAAATTTACTATTTATGAAGAATACATTTACAAATATTCAAATTTTTAATGTACTTGTTCTTTTAGCATTTTATATGAGCGGAAGTATTCTTTTAGGGCAGAAGGGATCAACTGCTCTTTATAGAGATAGTACCTTCATATTGGGTTTTACAAATAATGTGTTTTATAATATTAACGACAGAGATTTGTTAGCTGCATCTGAAGTTTTAACTAAAGAAGTAATTGATAGAATGGCGCATGAATATAAATCAAAGACAAATATTTACAGTGATTTTAAATCAATAAAAAAAGATATAAAAGATGGTTATGTGGATGTACTAATTTTATCAACCGATGAGTACTTCAATTTAAAAGAAATTGAAACTTTAGAACCAAGATTAATTGCGGATGATAGTCCTTATGCCGATGATAGTATTATTCTTCTAGTTCATAAAGAGAACAATATTAATTCCTTGAAAGAATTGAAATCAAAAAAAATACTTAAGCTTTCAAAAGGCAGGGGTAACATTGAAGAGATTTGGTTAAATACCCAATTGATTAAAAATAATTGTGAAACGATGTATAAATTCTTTTCAGAAGTTAGAACAAAAGAGTTGGCTTCGCAAATTATTATACCTGTATTTCTTAAACAGGTGGAGGCTTGCCTAACAAGCAGACAAACATTTGAAACTATGTCACAGTTAAATCCGCAATTGGCATCCTCCTTAAAAGTAATTGCCGAATCGGAACCACTAATGTTTGCAATTATTTGTGTGAATAATAATAAATATATAGATCAAGCAGAGTTGGATTTATTGAATAATACTTTAGATAATTTGGCAGAATATGGTGCTGGGAATCAATTGATGAAACTATTTCGAATAAACAAATTGGTTCCCTATAAAAGAGAAAAAATAAATTCTCTTTTTAAATTGGTTCAAGAGTATAACTTACTGTTAAAAAATCATGGAAATTAAAATCATCGGAAGGTATTCAAGCGATAAAATATACTATGACTACTAAATATTTTACTAATAATATATTTAAATAAAAATAGAGTAATTAAAACTTTTATTATGGAAGCAAAAAACATAACATTTACTATGAATATTTTAACTAGAGTTATTCTTATATCTTTTTTAATTACACCTCAAAACGATAATTTTGGGCAAGCTGATAAAATGCCTAAAATATTTAATTTGGTCTTTTCAGATGCTTCATTTACTCATGTAAACGAGATGGATGCTAAAGCATCATTAAACATTTATGTTGGAAAATATAAAACCGGTTGGGAAAAGGAATCGGGCAAGACAATGGAGCTGAAGATCATCACAATTTCTGAAGAAAATACAATTGAGAAAATTGTTGCTTCCGGTGTACCCTCCATATTTCAGATTAGCTCAATTGAATATGTTGAGTATGAAAAATTATTTAATTCAAGACCTTATGTAGTTGGCGTTACAGGACCAAAAGTATTGGAAGAATTTGTACTGCTTGTTCGTAAAGAAAGTGGAATTAAATCAATAAGAGAATTAAAAAATAAAAAAGTTGCAAGCATTGGTGGTATTAGCGGACTGGTAGCCAAAATGTGGCTCGATACAAAAATATTAAGATTATCAAATCAAAATTCAGAAGAATATTTTAAGAATATTGAACTGGTAGAAAGTCCCTCGAAGGCAATGCTTAGTTTATTTTTTAAGAATTCTGATGCATGTGTAATCAATGATTATAGTTTTGATATTTTATGCGAAATGAATCCGCAAATGAATAAGGGAATCATTGTCATTGATCAATCTGAGGGTTTGTTACCCGGTCTGTCTGTATTAGTTAATTCTACGGACAAGCCATTCAACAATTATATTGATAGGTTTGCTCTTAACTTACCAAGTGAAGAACACAGTAAACAAATGTTAGTACTCTTTAGAATAGATGACATAATTCCGTTTGAAGAGAAATATTTAGATAATGTGCGAAAACTTTTGGATGATCATAAAACGTTAACTAAAAAAATGCGGAGCATAAAATAGTTTGAATTTTAATATTAAAAATACAATTCTGGTTTTTCTTTTACTTTATTCACTACCGGTGTTTTGTTTAGCGCAAAACTCAGCATACAGTAAAGCTGAATCTCAAAATGTAAATTTAGTATTTCACTATAACTTACTTGAGACTGTAAATGAATTAGATGCTGCAGCATCACTCGATGTTTGGTCAAAAAAGTGGTTAGAAGAATGGAATAAAAAAAATAATATTAAGTATTTAGTATCGGTTCACATAACTAAGAATATATCTCAAATAGAAAGATTACTTAATTCCGGAGAAATAACATTGTTGGCAGTTTCATCAATCGATTATTTGAGATTTAAGGATATATTAAAAATTGAACCGCTTTTTGTTTCTGGCAGCCACGATAGTAATTTCGATCAATTTTTCATAATAGCAAATCCAAAGAGTCAAATTGAAAATCTCTCTAATATCAAAAATAAAAAACTCATTATTCCACCCGGAGTATTAAGCCAGATATCGAATATTTGGTTAAGTGGATTAACTCATAAACAATTTGGGGAAAGTGTTGAGAATATATTTTCAAAAATTGATGTATCAAATTCTGCTATTCAAACTGTGCTTCAAGTATATTTTAATAAATATGATATTTGTGTAATTGATAAAAATTCATTTGACATTATTTGCGATATGAATCCGAATATATCTAAAGAATTAATAATACTAGAAAAATCAGATAAATTTCCTCACTCAGTAATGATGCTATTTAATACAAATGACAGCCACATTAAAAAATTTGTGAAAGAAAATGCACTAGGATTAGAAAATGATGACTATGGCAGACAGTTACTAAAATTATTTAAAGTTCAAAAAATAATTCCATACAAAAAAGAATATATGATTGGAATAAATAAATTATTTAAAAGTAATCAAGAAATGCAATCGAACAGTAAAAATTAATTATGACTAAGATCAGAAATAAATACAAAAATTGGTATCGCAGCATGCTTGCAAGAACAGTTTTGCTTGCAGGTACTGTAATAATATTCACTTTGTCACTTTATCTATTCTTTATTATTCCATTTCAAAAAGAGGCGGCAATTGAGCGTATGGATATTGAAGCTAACGGTTTGGCTTCGTCAATTGCACAGGTTACAACCAATGCAATTATTTTAGAAGATTATGCATTTGCCGTAGGACATTGTTTGCCAATCGTATCTGAAAATAGCTCAATTGAATATATTGTTATTACTAAGAACGATGGATTTTCTCTTGTTCATAAAAAAGATAGCTGGAATATTGATAATTTTTCAGGTATGTGGAGATCTGATGAAAATATAAATTCGAAAGGTTATTTTCTCAATAGTGATTTAGTAAATTCAGAAGTATATCATTATTCATATAGATTTGAGTATTCAGGAATTAAATGGGGATGGATCCATCTCGGCTTAAATTTAAATGCGTTTAATAATAAAATTGATGACATGATACTTACATCCGTTTGGCTGGCACTGCTTTGTATGCTGGTTGGAATTACATTATCTATATTTTTTGCCAGCAAATTTAGTCAATCCATTAAGCTGCTTGATCAAAAATCTAAACAAATTGCTGAGGGAGATTTAACAGGTACTATTGATGTACGCACAACAAAAGAACTTGAGAGTTTTTCAAACTCCTTTAATAAAATGACGAACAACCTGGCAATTGCACGTAATGAATTAGAAACGAGAGTGAAGGAAAGGACGAGTGAATTGGCTGAAGCAAACGAAGCTTTGCAGGAAGAAATTATAGTAAGGATTGAAGCCGAAAACTTACTTCATAGAAATAACCTTAGACTAGAAGCATTGCAGGATATATATAGAGGGATTATCTCCGCTAAATCATCCAAAGAAATATTAAAAGAATCAATTATAAAGGTTAATCAAGTGTTGTCATTTGTTAAAGCTGGGGCAGCATTATATAATTTTAAGGAAAATAGTGCACTTCTCCTTAAAACAAAAAATATTGAAACTCATAAATTGGATGAAAAATCATTTCATAACCTTTCAGATTTTGCATCAATTAAATTATTTGATGATAGAGATTATTTTATTGTAGAAGATTTGGAAGCCAAAAAAGATAGATCCCATGTTGAAGATAAAATGCTAAACGAGTATGGAATTAAGTCATATATTTGCGCAGCGCTAAAGTTCCAAAATAAATTACTTGGAGAAATAAATCTCGGTTCAGATCGATTGAACGCATTTTCTGAAGAAGAAAAAAATATCATAACTGAAATAGCATCTCAGTTAGCTGTAGCTATTGAACAAGCTAATCTTAGAGAAGAATTGAAATCACACGCTACAAATCTTCAGAATTCTCTTACTGAAAAAGTAGTATTGCTTAAAGAAATTCATCATCGTGTAAAAAACAATATGCAGATCATCTCAAGCCTGCTTTACCTTCAATCCAGGAATATTGTTGATGACAAAACGCTCTCAATTTATAAGGATAGCCAAAATAGAATAAAATCTATGGCTCTAGTCCATGAAAAACTTTATCAATCAAAAGATTTTTCTAATATTAATTTTAATGAATACGTTAAAAATTTGGTTAGCTATATAAATCAATCTTATCTAGACTTAGATAAAAGAGTTGAAATTGTGTACAACATACAAGAATCAAAATTGTCAATCGATTCGGCAGTTCCATGTGGATTAATAATTAATGAATTGGTTTCAAACTCATTCAAATATGCATTTCCAAATACTTCCAATAATAAAAGAAATATAATTAAAATTGAGTTTGAGAGGACTGAAGATAAATACACTTTATGCGTTAAAGATAACGGCATTGGAATACCCGAAAATTTAGATGTTGAAAACTCTGAATCACTTGGCTTGCAACTTGTAACAAATTTAATAAATCAAATTGATGGAACGTTTGAATTTAATAACAGTGAAGGGACATCAGTCTGTATAGAATTTAGTGATAATTTATATCATGGAACAGAATTATGAGTAATGAAAAAATACTAATTGTTGAAGATGAAAGCATTGTCGCAATGGAACTTGCAGACAGGCTTCGTGCATTAGGTTATATAGTTGTTGGTAGTGCGGCAACTGGTAAGCAGGCCGTTGAAAAAGCAATTGATAAAGAGCCCAATTTAATTTTAATGGACATAATGCTAAAAGGCAAAATGACCGGAATTGATGCAGCAGAAGAAATATTATCAAAACGAAATATACCAATAGTATTTTTAACAGCATATGCAGATGAAAGCACACTTGAGAGAGCAAAAATTACAGGACCTTATGGATATCTATTAAAACCATTCGAAGAACGCGAACTTCATACAACAATTGAAATTGCTCTATTTAAGCATCATTCAGAAAAAAAGATAATTGAAAGTGAAAAGAGATTAAGTACAACGCTAAAGTGTTTGGGTGAGGCAGTGATCTCGACTAACGAAAATGGAATTATTGATTTCTTAAACCCAATTGCGGAAACATATACAGGATGGAGTTTAAGCGAGGCAAAAGGGAAGGAGATTGAAAAAATTTTTACAATGGTGGATGAGGGAACTTTCGAATTAAAAAATAACCCTGTTAGAAGAGTATTAAATGAAGGCAGTACAATAGGTATTTCTAACCATTCATATTTACTTTCAAAAAATGATATCAGAATCCCAATCAACTATAACGCTTCTCCGATCAAAGATGCGGATGGGATAATAAAGGGTGTAGTTCTGGTATTTAGGGATGTTTCTGAAAGAAAAAAGACTGAAAAATTATTAAGGGAAAGTGAAGAGAGGTTTAGAACTCTTTATGAAAATGCTAGTGTAGGAATTTATAGGACTACTCCGAATGGTGAGGTATTGCTAGCGAATCCAAGTCTAATAAAAATGCTTGGCTATGATTCATTTCACGAACTAAAAAGTTATGGTGTAAAAGCTGGATATATTTCTGATGAAGATAGAACTAAATTCAAAAATATATTATCAGAAAAGGAACAAGTTGTTGGATACGAGCAAATATGGAAGAAAAAAAATGGCGATGTGATAGTTGTTAGGGAGAGTGCAAGAGCCATTAAAGATGAGCTTGGAAATGTTTTATACTATGATGGTACAATTGAAGATTTTACAATAAGAAAGCAAATGGAAGAGCAGCTTATTGAAGCGAAAAACCATGCTGAATCTTCAGATAAAATAAAGACTGAATTTTTAGCAACTATGTCCCATGAAATTAGAACTCCGATAAATACTATTCTAAATTTTATCTCCTTAATAAAAGAAAAAATTCATGAGAACGCATGTGCAGATATTAAGGAAAGTTTTAAAATAATTGAAAATGGCAGTAGGAGATTGATTCGAACAATTGATTCAGTTTTAAATATGTCACATTTGCAAGCCGGCAATTATGATCTAAGATTAGAAGAATTAAATATTGTTACAGAAGTAATTGAAAATATTATACAAGAATTTAAACAGTCGGCTGAGTTAAAAGGACTTCAATTAGTATTAAATAAATGTGATATACCGGAAGTTAAAATTGATAGATATTCTATGACACAGTTATTTGCAAACTTGATTGATAATGCAATAAAATATACTAAAGAAGGCCAAATATTAATTTATGCCGAAGATACAAATAATGGTTCGGTAAATATAATTGTGGAAGATTCGGGCATCGGTATGTCAAGTGAATTTTTAAATAAAATATTCGAACCCTTCACTCAAGAAGATACCGGATATACAAGAAAGTTTGAGGGCAGTGGTTTAGGGTTAGCATTAGTGCAAAATTACGCACGATTGAACAATGCCAAGATAGATGTGATTAGTGAGAAAAATAAGGGGTCGAAGTTTATTCTTTCTATTCCTAAATATTAATATTCTATTTCCAAAATTCTCTCCATTTCCCAATCTCATAAATCATAATATTTTTTTATAAAAAAAATATCAAAATAGGATTATTATTTAGCTTAATTAAGAGAAGTGAAACTCCAGATTTAAAATAAAAAGCCCGAAAACAGTATAATCAACTGTGATCGGGCTGTTGTTTTTTCTTGCGGAGAGGGCGGGAACCGAACCTTCAATTTTTTATCATTTTTTATGCTTCTGATTTTTTTGGGCTGATTGATATAAAGTTGATTTTTGGCTTGTAAATAAATTATTTATTAAGTTTGGCAAAACTCAAATGAATAAACTTTATACATTATACTTCATTATTACCGTAAGAATATCGTAAACGGTATTGATACTGTCTTTTATTATCTTTATTTTGTTACAGGAATATTTATAATAAGGCATCTAAAATGAAGGTTAGATTTTACCTCGATAACAAACCATCAAAATCAAAAGAACGAACCATATGGTGCTATGTACGCGAGTATAGCGACACATTGACACTCAATACCGGTCAGCGAATAAGTCAGGAATTGTGGGATAAAGAAAATCAAAGGGCAAATTTAAGGAAGACAAAAGATACAATTCTCAAAGGTGCTTTAAAATCAATCAACCTATACTTGAATGCCTTTGAGAATAAGGTCTTTGAAATTGAGAGAGCTGTAAGGATAAAACAATTTAATGCTGGCTTCAGTTTAATTGCTGATGAGCTTCGTAATCAATTTAATAAGCGTGAGACTAGCTTCTACTCTATCTATGATGAATTTATTGCCGCCAGACGTCTTCAAGTATCAAAGCAATCATTAATGAAATTTAAGCGAGTTCGTGACCTTGTATTTGAATATCAAAAAAACCTCACTTTCGAAAAAATAACACCTCTATTTTTTGAAAAGTTTTATTCATTCCTCATTGAATCCAAAGGTATGCTTAATAACACCGCAAATAAAAATATTCAGTTCTTCAAGAGTTTTTTGATTTGGGCAAACACCAATGGATTTACAGACAATACAAGTTATCAATCATTCAAAGGAAAGACCGAGCAGAATGAAGTTATATTTTTAAGTGAAGAAGAATTGATGACTCTTTATAATATGCAGCTTGAGAATGAAAGGTTGGAAAGAGTTCGTGATCTATTTGTATTTCAATGTTTTACCGGCGTTCGATATTCTGATATTCAGAATATTGCAAGAGAAGATATTGTTGGACCAACATGGAAACTTCGTACTCAGAAAACTAGACAGGCCTTGGAGATACCATTAAATAAATTTGCCATAAGTATTTTAGCAAAGTATAAAGAACTCCCTCAACCTCTTCCGGTAATCTCAAACCAGAAGCAGAATAAGTATATCAAAGAACTATGTAAGTTGGCGAAGATCAATGAAGTTGTAAAAACGATTCAGTACAAAGGTAAAGAACGTAAAGAGAATGTGAATAAAAAATATGAGATAATAGGTACTCATACCGCGCGGCGAACCTTTATAAGTTTATCATTGAGGAAAGGGATGAAACCGGATGTGATAATGGCAATCACCGGACACTCTACGTATCGAATGATGCAGCGTTACCTAAAAATTGCAGACGAGCATAAACGTGAAGAAATGGATAAAGTTTGGGGAAGTCCACTGAGGTTATCAAATGGTTGACAGAAAATTATTATATAAACTTGATTCAATTGAAAGGAAAGAATTTTTAAGAATCACTGAATATGCTGAATCACTTCCGCAAGATCAGATTGAAGATAAAATTAAAAGTATCAATAAAGAACTAACAATATATGATATTTTCGAGAACCCACGAATAAAATCAATAATTGAAATTTGGTTATCAGAAGGCGAAAGAATTAAACTTAATCCAAACAACTCAAAAAAAATCAAAAGATATGCATATTTGAACGAAAAAAAGAATCAGCTTATTATGGAGCTTTTCTATAGATTTGATAGAGAAGAGTTAAAAGAATCATATCCTAATCTCCATGAACGTTTTAAGAAAGAATTTAATTTATTTTTTGAATCAATTGTTGAAAACACAGAAATTCAAGATATAGTAATATCTTATAAAATTTACTTAAAGCATTTATTCTATACAATATTAAATAATCTGATCATTGGACATGAAAAATCCTTGGCAAATTCAAATATATTCAAAAGTAAGCGGTCAAAAAATAAAACTTCGATGTTCGCAGATATCTTTGATCTATTTACAATAACGGATATCATTCAACTAATTCTTACTGACAATAATGAAAAGATAAAATTAATTTCTGATGAATATAAAAAAAGAGTAAATGCATTTAGTGGGAGAAAGCTGAAAGGTGATGCTAAGATGAAATATGAAGAAATCATAAATATTCAGGAAGAGATGCTTTCTAGAAAATACAGAAATTCAAAAGAAAAAAGAGATAGCACAAGTTTAGCCTATGCAGTAAGAGCATATTATACAAGAAATAGCTTGGATTTGACCAAACCAGAGTTCCTTAAAGTCAGTAATAACATATATAAATTACAGAGTAAAGGTAAACTTCGTAAATTGGACCGTAAAAATACCTCAAAGTGATTATACGCAGATCAGGTAATTAATTTTTACCTGATTAACGTTAATCAGGATATTCTCACCTAAAATTTACTTGTAATATTTTATCAGAAATATTTTTTTGGATTTGTATTCTCTACCAACTAAGAGTACAAAATTTGAATCTTAATAATTAGACGGTGAATTATGCAAAGTGAAATAATATTATTATCAATCACTAAAGATGAACTTAATGAGATAGTGTCTTCAGCAGTTGAATCTTCATTAAATAAAAAATCGGAAAAGCAGCTGCTTACCTTCAAAGAAACATGTGAATTCTTAGGAATCCATGCGAGCACATTAAATAGCTGGAAGGCTCAAAAGAAAATCCCATTCAAGAAGTTGGGCAAGCGAGTTTTTTTCTCAAAAAAAGAAGTACTTGATTCATTAGAAAACTTCGATCACAAAAAATTCAATCATCTCAAGCAAATTTAAGGGTTAATTATTTAATGAATGATTATTGTGAAATACCAATTGGCGAAATCGCAGAAAAGTTAGGTATAAAAGTAAAAGGGAAAAGTGCAAGATGTTATAATAAATCGGCACATAAATCCGGTGATCTACATCCATCCTTAGTGTTTTATCCCAACTCTTACAAGTGTATGGCATGTGGCGTAAATGGTAACAGCATTGAACTTATCAAGGAAGTAACAAACTGCGACTTTCAAGAAGCATTAAACTGGATAAAATACAATTTTCCTAGCCCAGGTAAGTATTGTAATAAGATAGATAATACTAGAAGTGTTAGTAACAAAGATATTCAAATTTATAATGACTTTATATCACTTTGCGAATTAGATCAGCAGCACTTAGATTATCTGCAATCAAGAGGACTCTCTAATCTTTCACTTGAGTATGGCGTGACATCAGTTACAAAACACATTGGAAAAGAATTGCGTAAGTTATATAAGATTGAAGATCTTATTCATTCCGGATTATACTCTACTAATAGGAACAACAAACCATATTTTACATTTTTTAATCACACCTTAATTTTTCCATTTAGGTATTATGAGAGCGTTTATTTTATTCAAGGTAGGACAATTAGAAAAGACATTAAGCCAAAATACAGAAATTTATCAAAGGAAATTCTTTACCCCTATAATGTAAATATTCTCACTCACCCTGATATTTGGGGAGAAGATATCCTTATCGCAGAAGGTTGTATTGATACTTTAAGCTTACTGGAAAAATCATATAATGCCGTAGGTATTATTGGTGCACACAATTTTAAAAAAGGGTGGGTAAGATTATTTACTGAATATGAAGTTAATCCGATTATTGCTCTTGACAATGATGCAACCGGCATTATTGGAGCAAAAAAAATCATGGAACATTTTAATAAAAACTTAACAAGAGTCGAACTAGCTGCTGGTGATTGGAATGATTCAATCTGCGACTAGTGAGAAGCTAAATAAAGATTTTCACAACAAGGTTAGAATTATCGAACCTACTGAGAAACATTCTATCCAATTATTTGATCAAATCATTAATGAGCTAAACAATAAGCCAAGGTTGGTAGATACAGATTATGCTAGGTATTTTTTGCTTTGGAGCGACCACACATTGTTCTACAAAATTGACGACAGTAGATTCTACATTTATAACGGTAAGTACTACAAGTTTGATAAAGAAGCATTGTTACTTAAAAGAAAAGTTTTGGAGTTTGTGACGGAGTTGGTCGATTATGCAAATAAGAAAAATATTGAACCCAGAGTAATGGACAAAATTTACCGAATGAAATCCAACAATAGTATTGATAACATAGTTGAATCAATAAAAATTGAAGCTAGGATCGAAGCAGACCAAGTTGATCAAGAAGACCATTTATTCAACTGTCAAAATGGAATATTAAATCTCAATACAATGGAACTTATAAAACATAACCCAGAAAAAAAATTAACACATATAGCCGATGTTAATTATGACCCCGATGCTGGAGAGGTTGAAGGTGAAGCCTTAAAAATATTGAAATCATTTTTTTTAGATGATGAAAGTATACTAAACTTTATGTTTGAATTTTTTGGCACATGCTTGCATGGAAATCCTGCCATTAGAAAGTTCATTTATGCATTTGGTTCAGGTAAGAATGGTAAAAGTACATTTTTTAATTTTTTTCTCCGAAATATTTTTGGCAATTATGCAGCTTCGACTAATTTTCAAGCATTTGTAGGTAAAAGGGATAACACAAGAGCCAGTAGTGATTTAGTTCCTATATTAGGTAAAAGGTTAGTTATCACTAACGAAGCTCAAACAGATCGTCAATTAAATACGAATTTGATCAAATCAATTACAGGTGGGGACAATATAAATGCTAGACTTAACTTCAAGGATGATCAGTCCTACAAACCACATTGTAAAATTATTATGTTTGGGAATAATCAACTAGAGATAGCAGATAGTTCAGAAGGTATGCGAGATAGATATGTGCAAATCCCATTTCTAGCAAGGTTTACAATAGATAATGAGCGCTCACAGGATGAGATTTGGAAAATCCTAAAAGCAAATGACTCTAAAATATTAAATTCACTTATCGCCGGATACAAAAGATTTAAAGAGAATGGATTTAGTGAAGTAAGCAGTATCAGAGAAGCTAGTTTAGAAGGATTTGTATCCGCAAATAATTTTGTGAGGTTTATGAAAAATGCTCTTATTCAAGATAATAGTTCGTCAATAAAGACAAAAGATATTTATGCCAATTATAAGATTTTTGTAGAAATAGAGGAATTGAACCCAAGAGAGAAGCTTACCAAATCAAAATTAGTTAACCAGTTAAAAAGTGCTGGATGTAAGGTTTTCAATGACTCGTATGGTGTTCAACATATTAAAGGTTATAGACTAAAAGAAGATGATTTATTTAGAGAATTAGAAAACTAACCTTCATTTACAAAGTTTTACAAATTTAATTACTATATAGGACTTTCAAAAACAGTGTTATTTTTCTAAAAAATTAAATCAATAAAAAAGTTTAGTGCAACGATGAATAATTTTTATTCAATTTATGAATAACTGAATTATGTCCCGAGGACAGCATCTAAAAAATTATAATGGAAGACAATGCGTTGAAGAAGTTCCTTATGTTAGTGTTACTTCGCTTCGCACGCTGAGATCACCTGAGTTCAAAGCTTATTTTGAAGATAAGTCTTGGCTTTCTTTTGGGGAGAGTGAACTTAGTTTATACCAAGGTATTTTCGGTCGACTAGTTGATATATTGCAACTAAAATATTTTCGTCTCTGTCGCCGTGACCCGGTCATCAGGTTTTACAGGAATCATTCATTTCTTGCTACCGTATATCTGATTAAAGGGAAGAGGGGATACTACTATGGATCCTGTGGGAAGTGTGGAAAGGGAGTTAGGAACCTATTTATAATGCCAAGCGGATTTTTGTGCTTTAAGTGTGCGGATCTCATTTATACAAGTAGTAAAGAATCTGTAAAAGCATCAGTCAATGAGAATAGTTTTAGATCAATCGTTAGCAGAGAAAAAGTTCATGGTTCAATACTGGATTTAAGGAAAAAGATAAGATTAGAAAAGTTCAAAATTTATCAGCAGGAAAGCGACATTGAGCTGAAAGAAATAATTTAACAGCTACTAAAATACCCCATAAACCATTTCCATTTTTACTCCATTATCATCAACTTCAGGATGTTCCGGAATAGTTTTTAATTCTTTTGCATACCTCAATGTTACTGCACCTACAGCGGCATCAAGAATATCATCTTTTGCTACTTCTTTTCTTTTATAGGTATGCAGCATCTCATCAACGACTTTATCAATCTTGGGAGCATATTTGCGGAGTAAGGTTAATCTTTCATCAAATCCTTCAGCTTTCTTTTTATTATAATTCATGGGCCTTCCACCATTCAACGCCCAAAAGCAGACTTCTGGGTGCATCTCGCGGATGTTGTACTTTGAACCTTCGGCTAGCAGAAATTCATCTACTTCTTTTATTTTGGGCAATATTGCAAAGGATTGCTGTGATAATCCCCGCCCACAATTTTTACGATTTATTTCTGATGCTTCTTGATAGTTAGTTGCATTGAGTGTTAGTCTTGATGGCGCCGGGAAGACTGAAGATCTTCTTTTGTCCAGCAACTTACGTGCTCCCATATCACATAATCTCTCTTGTGCTCCCGATGTTCTTAGTCCGATTGGTATGTCGATTAGGACCTTATCAGTTGAGGTGAGATGATTTTTGAGTTCCTCAATTGAAGCAATTACCCGGTAACTAAATTCATCATGCTCTTTTATTGAGAAAATCAACCAACCGGTTTTACAGCCGTCAAGGCCAAAATAGGTCATTTGTTATCCTGTAAATTTGTATTTATTGCATGTCTAGTTTGATAAAAATTATTTTCTGTTCACGAAAATTTTGATCTCATCATTCAAAAAGTTTGCAAATCGATTAGAATAATCCTTAGTTGCCTTACTAGGAGCAAATTTGGCGTTATGCAACCTAATGGAATAACTTTTTCTCAACCTATCTGCTAAATAACCAGTTGGAACAGATTTGGGGAAATTGAATTTTGTAAAATGAGTTCCAGCAACTAAGTAGGGTTTTCTTATTTGGTCACCATAAATCTCTTTCTGTGTTCTCCATAGGGCGAAGCAGAGAGGACGATCAAGATGTTTGCTAAATAAAACCCTAATAAATTCAATAGCTTCTACATTTGTTACATCAACTATAGGACCTACATAGGCTCTTACTCCGGCAACCATGAAATAAAAAGAAACCGTACGCCAAGAACTACATGCATTGCTAATAACAATTGGACAATTTTCATCAGCAATTGATTGCACCATTGGCATAAATACATGATCTGTCATTTTGTAAGCCATCGCAGAATGTACTTTGTCAATTATTTCTGAATTTATTTCATAATTTTTCAAATCATCCCGTTTACTAAGATTGTGAAAATCTAAAATTGCACTACCAATATGAAGTTTTTTCTTTGCTTCAGAATCTAACCAGTTAATTCCGTCGAGTGATACAAAACGATAGTAAATTGTTGCGTGGAATTTATTTATATTTGAATCCCAGGCTAAGCCAACACCTTCATCCACAACTAATGTTCTTTCAATACTTTCAGCATCCAAGTATCGATAAGTAATTCGTCTGCCTGGGACTTCATTTGAGTGAGAGGATATAATGAGAAAATCATATGGATAGGCTGCCGTAAAAAGAAATGCATTATTTGCGGTTGCCTCCCTAGCTTTAACGCTTCTAATCAGTACATTCCTTTTCGACAAATTATTCTCTACCATCGGCACTTCTGACTCATCAAATTCACCCGGGTCTATTGTTAATCCAACTTTGACAATCCCATTAGAGTTAAACTCATGGGATATGTAATTGCATATATTTAATCCTAAGAATGGATAGATATAGATATGCGAAGATGGAAGCTCCTGTATTGCAAATCCGTATGGGATTCCACTAGTGAAAAAAGTTATGCAAAAATAATTATCCACGTCAATAGTTGGAAGCAAGTCACTAATTTTATCTTTTATTGCATTCAATTCATCAGAAGGAGAATAGTTCTCATCATAAATTTTGAAAAATTGATCATTAATTTCTCTTGACAAATTTTTATTAATCTCATCGATCATTAATAATGAGGCTCCCAACGCATAGGCATAATTCCCAATAATGACAGATGTAATGTCTTTCCTATCTTCTGCAACAATCAAGATTCTACTATCACCATGAAAAATATTTTCGGTTTTTTCTTTTTTGTTACAAATTATCAGTTTTTTTTGAGTCTTTAGCGCATTTAATAATCCAACCCCAACATTAATTTCACTCCACTTTAACTCCTCCAATGAATTATATCTTTTAGATACTTTAATTCCTAAGTCGTCAATTATTCTAATATTGTTAATAGGCCCTGAGTGAAAATGTTCATTTAATAATGATATTTCTTCTTCTTTTAAGGATCCATAAATAATATTTGTTAATTTGTTAAACCTAGCAATTGAGTTATTGATTTGGGTAGCTTCTGTATCAGCGTCCGGCCTGGTAATTCTTGGAGGTTCAATTATAGGGAAATATCTATTTTTTTTGCTTAAAGCAATAGAAACATCAATGGCCAATTGGACTTCTTCAGTAATTAATACTTGACTGAGTAATTTTGGAATATTTATTTTCATATGAGTAAAACACTGAATTGAGTTTACAACTATTTTTTGTTCAAAATTACAAGTTCTGAAATAATTATCAATTAACAAGAAATGAAAAAACGAGAAAAGTATAATCATCACCTATAGGAACAATTGAATATTTGGGCGGATTAATAAGGTTTACTTTCTCATCCTGTTCGATTCGTCCAATATGATATTTCCATTCATCATTGTTTACTGGGATGGGAAAAAATACAAATGCTACTATTCCTTTACCATCTGCACTTCTGAGTTTTTCTATATCTGAACTTATTCCATCAATATTTTTTGTTATTGGTTTTCCTTTTTGCAAGACTCCATTTATTCCCCAGCTTGAATTAATTGTTTTTAACTCAATAAAATGTTTAACACTATTTCTTTTCAATGAGAGATCAGCCCTTTTCTTTCTTCCATATCCATCTTCAACTATTACCTCCTCGCATCCATTTTTCAATGCTTCTCTTACAAGCATAAATTTTAACCAGCCTTCAAATTTGGCTCTTTGTTTTGCAGCAACTTTGATTATATCCTCATTATCATTTATAATATTGACTATCCATTCCCTAATCAGATCTTCCACTTTTTGCTCCCCGTTTCTGACCGCTAATGTTTTTAATATTCTTTATGTACTGCCGTTTATATTCTCTATCACCGCATCTGCCAATTGAACTTTTATTTTTTCTGTTTCTTGAATTTTTTCTTTAAGCTGATCACAAATTGAAAAGAGTTCTTCAACTTTTGCAACTATAAAGTGTTGCTGTTCTTCATTCACAAACGGGAATAAAGCTAGCCTAGCTTTATCAGTTCCTATTCTGGGAAGGTTCATACCATGTGTTGATTCATTAGCATAGAAAATGAAATATGGTGATTTTAACACAAGTCGTAAATATTGTGGTGAGATAGTCTTATAGCCCTTAATTGGGATCATTTCAGTTGTACAAACACCATCCTCGTCAGCGATAACCACCTTGTCAAGATATGGTCTTAATTTACCATAAATAATATCTCCCTTAGTAAAGCGATTTTTTGAGCTTCTAAATTTTCTATCTGCAAATCTAATTTTTTGTAATAGTTTTGATGTCTCTTTCTCAACATCTTCTAATTCTAATACCCAAGTATCATTTTCAACAGAATTTGGCTCAGCTTTTTCTAATATTCCATAATTTGTTACCTCACCTAGTCTACACCATTCCCACTTTTCCGGTAACTCAAAAGGTTTTTCATCTTCGCTAATTTCCGGGAGGGGTTTTTGTCGTTTGATTTTGCCTTCTTTAATTAATTTTTCTTTTTCCTGTTCAATTTTTTTAAGGAGTTCACTTGCCGGTTCATCATCCGGGTTTTGTGGAACGAGCTTTCCCATCACTGCTAATTGGAGAATTTTCTGCTTTAACGAGTCGATACTTTCTTCTGTGGTGAATAGAGTTTCAAAGTTTTCTGAAATGCGCTGCCATGATTCTTCAAGCTCTTGGCTATTACCAGCATTTGTAAGTGTTTCAAGTAAAGTTTCAACAAGTATTTGGTGGGCTTTATTATTGTCACTTTGCAATTCTTCAAGCTTGTCACAAAGAGCCATTAGTTCATCAACTTTGGCAACAATCCGATATTGTTCGGGAAGAGGAGGCAGTAGTACGGGTATTTCTTTAAGTTTAGCAGCTTTGATTCCTGTTGCGGTCATGCCAGTAGCTTTTTCGATGAGTTGTCGTTGAAATGTCGGTGATATTAATATAATACGTAAGAAAAAGGCTATCCTTGGCTCATGAAACTGAAAGCAGATTACACGTTGAGCAAGAGCAAATTTTTCTTCAATATCGACTAGAGCTGCATTACCTAAAGGAGCCTCAGTAGTAAATAAAATATCATTTATTTTAGGGAGTCCACGTGTCATCCAATTTTCATATTCACCCTCAGAAATATATTCTTTTGGTTCTCTAGATATATAGCCAAACCTTACGTTCTTCGCAGTAATCAAAGGTATTCCAGATTCAATTTTTTTTGGTGTTCTACCCCGGTAATCAATAAATTTTGCTAAGTTTCCTAGTCGACAATAATTCCAACCATTTGGTTTTTTAATATATTCTTCTTCAATCTCTATAACTTCTTTGGCAGTAGTCTTTAATCCTTCTTGATTAATTAGACGTATTTTTTCCATAGAAATTTTTTCCAGTAACAGTTTTGCATCCCCTTCAATTGGGTCTTGAGGGACTAATTTTCCTCTTATGGCCAAGTCGAGAATCAGTTCTCGCAGTTTATCAATTCCATACATGCTTAGGTTTTCAACACTTTTACCTCTTCCTTTTGACTTACGGGTATAAGCAGTCAACCAAATATCAAGGCTTTTTGTAATTGTATTAACCATAATTATTCTTGCCCGGAATTGTTAAGTGCCTCTGCAAGTATATCCCTTAAATTATTTTGAAGTTCACTAATACTCCGTTTTTGATTATTAAATTTCTTCAATAGTTCATCGGGATCACGAACTGTTTGCTCATCTACATGAGGATTTTTTATATCCAGATTATAATTTCGTGATTTGATGTCCTCAACGGAAACTTTCCATGCATGTTCATTTTCCTTACGTTTGCTAAATCCATCATTTTCTTTACCCCACCAGGCAATTTCATTTTCAAACTCTTCAAATCTTATTGGTTTGGTTTTATTATAATTTTTTACTCCTTCAGGGTATGGGTGTTCATAATACCAGACTGTTTCTGTTGAAATGCCCTTAGTAAAAAATAACAGGTTAGTTTTAATACCGGTGTAAGGATTAAATACTCCGTTAGGAAGCCGCACAATTGTGTGCAAATTACATTCAGTTAAAAGCTTCTCTTTAAGTCGGGTCTTTATACCTTCACCAAATAAAAATCCATCTGGTAATACAAGTGCTGCACGACCTTCAGGTTTCAGCAAATGAATAATCAAATTCAAAAATAAATCGGCTGTTTCACGTGTTCTAAATGCTGCTGGAAAATTATTTTCAATACCATCCTCTTCCATACCTCCAAAAGGGGGGTTAGTAACTATTACATGAACACGATCTTTATTTGTATAATCGCGCATTGGTCGGCTTAATGTATTATCATGCTTAATTCTTATAGGTGTATCTATACCGTGTAAAATCATGTTGGTTGTGCATAGCATATGAGGTAATGTTTTTTTCTCAACTCCATTAACCGTTGATTGGAGAACTTCTTCATCGGCAGCAGTTTTTACAAAGTGTTCACGTTTATACTCTATAACATTTGTTAAAAATCCACCGGTACCGCAAGCCGGATCAAGAACTATTTCATCAAGTTTTGGTGCAACTCTATCAACAATAAAAGTGGTTACTGCACGAGGAGTGTAAAACTCACCTGCATTTCCTGCACTCTGCAAGTCTTTTAATATTTGCTCATAGATGTTTCCAAAAGTGTGTCTGTCATCCTTTTTATTAAAATCAATTTCACAAATTTTATTTATCACCTGACGCATAAGTGTACCGGACTTCATATAGTTATATGCATCTTCAAAAACATCACGGACAACTTTAGCACGATTAGCTTCTTCTCCCTGAAGGTTCAATTTATTTTTTAGAGTTGGGAAGAGCTGAAGGTTAACAAAATCTGATAATTCATCTCCTGTCATTCCTTCGGGATCTTTTGCCCATGAGCGCCAGCGAAGATGATCAGGTAAAGGAGATTTATAGTCATCCTGTAAGATTTCAAGTTCTGCTTCACGATCATCAAATATTTTAAGAAAGAACATCCAGACCAACTGACTAATGCGCTGTGCATCCCCATCAACACCAACATCTTTACGCATTATATCTTGAATTGATTTTATAATTCCTGAAACATTACTCATGCTGATTTCCCTTGATAATAAATTTCCTGTTCTAATTCTTTAATTGCTTTCTCGTAATTCTCTTTGCCCCCAAAAACTCCGTTGATTATTTCTATCGGAGTACCAATATCACTAAAAGGTTTAAGCTGAAGGATCTTTGCATTTTCTATTGAAGTAATTCCCTTATCGGCATACTTGTCGAGTAATGCTGATAGAACCTCTCTTGCCTGATCACCATATTTTGTAAAGTAATTTCTCTTCTTAACATTATTTGCCCGTTCTTTTCTTGTTAGCGGCGGCTGATCATAAGCTATGTGACAAATTAAATCGAAATCACCTATGTCTTTACCGACTTCTTCAGCAAGATTCTCTAAAATTATTCCATGCTCCTCTAAAGTGTCAATAATAGCTTGCTTTTTATCAGCTGTATTCCAATGCTGAAGAAATTCATCTAATGAAGAATATTCGGATTGAATCTGTTTACGTGAAAAATCCTTGTACGATTCGGTAATTAGATTTCCCCCGGCACCAATGTACTCAACCCTTTCAGCTACTATCCTAACTTTGACTCCGCTTACATAAATCTTTCTTCCCGGAGTGCCATCATCATCGTCGTCATCATCACCGCCTTCATCACCAGGCGGAGGATCAGGCGGATCAGGTGGATCGTGAGGACCCGGTTCATATATTACTACCGGTTCGCCATCAAAGTCAGGATCTTTGAATAATTCTGTTGCTTTCTTGAAATCCATTATGGTGAAATAATACTTGTTAAACTCTTCCTCAATGCGAGTACCGCGACCAATTATCTGCTTAAATGTGGTCATGGATTTGATAGTTTTATCCAGTACAATCAATTTACATGTCTTTGCATCAACGCCGGTTGTCAGTAATTCTGAAGTAGTTGCAATAACCGGGAATTTACTTTCGGGATCGATAAAATTATCCAACTCTGCTTTGCCTTCTGGACTATCACCAGTAATACGCATTACATATCTTGGATTATCAATTGCAAGCTGACCGGCAGCATTAACGATTGCTTTCCTCATCCTTTCGGCATGATCAATATCATCACAAAAGATAATTGTTTTTGCGAATGGATCAGTAGCATTCAGCAATTTCATTACTCGATGAGCAACTAACTTAGTCCGCTGATTTAGGACAAGTATTCTGTCCATATCCGTTTGATTATAAGTGCGATCTTCTATCTCAGTACCGAGATCATCTACCATGCCGGGAGGTGGAGTCCATCCGTATAAATCTTTGTCAATATCAATACGTATAACTTTATAAGGTGCGAGAAAGCCATCTTGAATACCTTGTTTAAGGCTGTAGGTATAAACAGGATCACCAAAATAGTTAATGTTGGAAACATACTTTGTTTCTTTTGGTGTTGCCGTCATTCCAATTTGAATAGCACTTGAGAAGTAGGTTAATATTTCCTTCCATGATGCATCATCAGCGGCACTACCGCGATGGCACTCATCAACAATTATCAGATCAAAAAAATCCGGAGAAACGTTCTTAAATATTTTATCTGCTTCATCCGGGCCCGTTATTGCTTGATATAGTCCTAGCTGAATTTCATATGCAGGATCAATTTTGCGATTCTTAATTTTGGTCATAACAGAACCAAAGGGCTTAAAATCATTAATCAAAGTTTGGTCTGCTAGAATGTTTCTATCAACTAAAAATAAAACTCTTTTTACTTTTTTAGCTTTCCACAATCGCCAGATGATCTGAAATGTTGTATAGGTTTTACCGGTTCCTGTTGCCATTACAAGTAGAACACGAGTATTACCTTTTGCAACTGCTTCTATCGTTTTATTGATTGCTTCTACTTGATAATATCTTGGTTCTTTTTCTGAGGTATCTGTGTGATAAGGCTGAACTACAAGACTCTCTTCCTCTTCTTTAATGCCCCTAAATTGTTTATATCTTTTCCACAATTCACTAGGTGGAGGAAATTCATTGAGCGGAAATTCCGTTTCAATATCTTCGCCTGTTGGCGGAACTTTGTTATGTGATGCAAAAGCATCTCCATTAGAACTAAATGCACTGGGGACATTAAGTATATTAGAATATCCAAGAGCCTGCTGCATACCATGACTAACTGAATGATTATTATCCTTTGCTTCAATAATTGCAATTGGAACTCCTGGCTCCCATGAGAGTACATAATCAGCAAACTTTTTCTTCTTTTTATTTCGGACTGACATGTTGCCGCGAACTAGGATTGGTCCGGGTGTTAAAGTAACTTCGCGTCTAATCTGTTTCATTTGATCCCATCCAGCATCTTTGATAGCCGGAGTAATGTACAAGTCACAAATGTCAATTTCGCTTAATTCTTTCTTATTGAATTCGCTCAATTATACCTCAGAGATTTGTAGGACATTTACCCTCGTTGAGTCGTTAAAAAATGACGTGTCAATAATATTGATGTTATGCTATGTAAATTAGTTATTCGTAAAATTTTTATCAATTCAAGTGGATGAATTTTATTGTAAAAGCCAGATTAATCTTCATTATCATCTTCATCTTTTTCCGCTTTTAACCAAGTCATTTTTTCCTTAGGAGTAACTGCATACCAGCCAGTATTAATATTGTTTTCTATTGCTTTCCTTATTAGTACGAATGATATTTTTATTGCTGCCAAAGCACGAGCTAGGTCCTCTTCATTTTTTACTCGGATAGTACCCCAATTTTCATGATTAGGTATCAACTTCACTCCACTAATTTTTTGCTGATTAGTATAGATATCCATTGCAATCACACTCTTTTGAAACCTAAGTGATACAAAAGTTCTTTCAGGAGAATAATATGTTATTGCTGTTTTAGCAAACTTTCTAAAGACTTGTTCATTAATACTTTTAATTTCACTATCTAATTTTTTATATAGCTTCTGTATATTTTTATTTACACCTATTCTATCAAAGTGATAAGGTAAATCATACTCACTTTTTGATGATACTTTATCGGGTTCCTCTATAGGATTATTCTCTAATTCATCTATTAGAACTCTCAACTCAATAATCTCAATTCCAGCAAGTTTTTTCCTATCAACTTCGTTTAGATCGTCTTCCCAACAAACGATCATATTACACTCATTAGGATCATGACCATGTAAAATAAAATTGCTCGATTTGTATTCAAATTCAATATATACTCTTTCCCAACCTTTACCGGTATATCTTCTTGCAACACAGTCCGGGTATTTAATTCTAATTTCTTCAATATACAAGTTTAGGTCTTCAAGTATTCTTCCAAAGAGAAAAACAACACCTTGCTCATTGATCGGACTATAAACAAGACCTCTAAAATAAATTAACTTACCAACAATACTTTGTTCCATAATCGCTCCATATTAAAACTTATATTCTTTAAGTTTTTCAATTAAAACTTTGTGTAATTGATTTTCCCAAAACTCAATAGAGATTTTACCACTTGACATACCGCCATTATCATATTTTTTAATAAATATTTGATTTTCAGAATTTAATGAAGAACCAGTTAGCTTTTGAAATGCCTCTTCGAACAGTATTTTTAGTTTAGAAGATGAAGAAGGGAGAGTGACATTTTCAAAATACTTTTTCATATCAGCCCACAGATATGGATCACCACGAAGATCCCACTGATAGGGCTCTTGCTCAAATAGTGATAATATTGTTTTGGTTGATGTCATTACAAAGATTGCGCTTTTTTTATTATACTTTTGATTCCTAATTCCA
>SWCD01016274.1_pt2 | contig 25882 bp, 22 predicted proteins | sample 4693011 | NCBI WGS metagenome assembly SWCD01 (sample SAMN10267278, study PRJNA491770) | bioreactor metagenome | isolation source: DHS bioreactor inoculated with marine | place: Japan: Omine Ridge, Nankai Trough | reverse complement strand
CTGGCTCTCTCCGTCCCGGTAGCGGCGCCGGCAGCGGTTGGCATAGGCCCCGTAATACCGGACCAGATGGCTCCTGGGATCGGGGATCTGATTGGTGAGACGTCGAAGCCACTCAAGCGGATCGAGCACCAGGACGGTGGCACCCGTTTTCGGGTCGGGCGGGATGTCGAGGAGGATCCGGCCGTCCCCGCTCTCACCGACCCGGTCGGCCGAGACCGGGGGGCGCACCGCGTAGCGGGCCATGTGGGCCAGGCGCGCCGGCTCCGTATTGAGGATCAGATGGCGGCCGTAGACGGAGAAGCCCCCGCCGTGGCCGAAGGTCAGCAGCCGCTCTCGAAAGGCCTCCGAGAGGCGATCTGCCTTGACCAGCCGGTCCAGCACCAGCCGTCTGAAGGTCTGGGTCAGGAGTTCCTCGAACTCCTCGCTCCACAGGGGCAACGGGAAGAACTCACCACCAGGGAGGAAGATCCCGTCGCTGACCAGCGTGTGGAGGTGGGGATTCCACTGCACCTGCCCTCCGAAGGTCTGCAGGGCCCCGACCATCCCGGGAACCCCGTCCCGGCTTCGAAGGATGGACCGAAAACAGCGCTTCACAGCCTCAAAGGCGGAGCGCGGGAGGATGCCCAGAAGCCTCCGCTCGCGGAGAAAGAGAGCGCGCAGGGGCCGCGGGATGGTGAAGATCAGGTGGCGGTGTGAAACCGGGGCGAGCACCTCCCGGCGAAGTTTCTCGGCCAGCAGTTCGGCCCGCTTCTGCTGGCAGCTTCCGCAGAAGTTTCTGGTCTGGCAGGAGAAGGGGCAGAAGTACTCCGCGCCGCACTTCGGGCAGCGGACGCGGGCGAAGCCGTTTTCCAGGAGACCGCAGTCGAGATACTGCTCCACCACGCGGCGAACGACCGGACGAAGCGGGCCGTCGCTTTGCTCGAAGCGCTCCTCGTGGAGCAGGGCGAACTCCTCGAACCGGTCCCGGATCAACCGGTAGAAGGCGGTTTCTTCAGGATGGCGAGGCCGGTAGACGGACGGGGCTTCCCGAACCACCGGCAGTGGGATTTGAAGCGCGAGCATGGCAGGAAGGAAGTCGCGTGCGGACGGGCGAGGGCTCGGAAATACCTGATTGCGCCGTCGGTGCTTCCTGGGATTCAAGGGAAGGGGAAGGGGAACGGATTCAGGGGGGCGTCCCAGCCAGCAATCCCATGGCGGGAACGGTACAGGGGCTGAATGGTTGGTGGACGGCTCCGGAACAGCTCAGGTCAGCCATTGACGCCACAGAGCATCTTCGGCAGGATCCACCATCGCCCCCTTCAGGCGGACGTGCACGGAAGTTTCCACGAGGAGGCACATGGGCAAACCGGAACCGAGTCCCGCAGCGCTGACCTATCGCCGGCGCACTCTCCTCTTCCGGTTCTTTCTCTGCCTGGCCATCGTCCTGCCCCTGGCCCTCGCCGCCGGCGGGGTCCTTGCTGTCACCCGCGTCTTCTCCGAGGGCTTCGAGGGCTTCGAGAGCATGCGGGGCAGCCCGCTGGCGGAACGGGAGAGTGAGCTTCTCATCCACATCACGGACCTGGTCGGGGATCAGACCGAGACCGAGGAGCGGGCCCGGAAGTGGTGGGGAAGCGGGGGCGTGGTCCATCTCTCGGCGCGCGGCAAGGCCCATGCGGCCACCGGCCCGGTGCGGGTGAGTTGCCAGGTCATCCTCGCTCACGAGGAGGCGCTCGCGACCAGCCTGTTTCACCAGCAGTGCCTGGACAAGAACGCGCTCCGCTTCGTCGATTCCCGGCGGCACCTGACCGCAGCGGCGGAAGCGAATCTGTTCTCCTGGGGCGACGAGTTCTTCCTCCACACCCTCCTCGACGACCAGACGCCGGCGGGAATCCACTTCTGCGCCCGGAAGGCCGAGCGGGTCTACATCCTCGCGGTGAGCGGGAGGAAGCTCGATGACCCCGAGCTTCTGGAGATGCTGCTGCGGCCGAGGCTGGAACTCCTGGAGCTGTACCGGGAGTAGTGTCACTCCGGCGCGGTAGGATCTGCGCCCATGACCCCTGACGCCCTTCCCGCCGCCGGCTTCGTCGCCGTGGGGCTGCTCCTCGGACTTCTCGCCGCGAGATACCGGGTGCGCCGTCGGGTGGCCCGGCATCGGGCGATGGGGCGCCGCGGCCAGGAGCGCGCGCACGGGATCCTGACGAGGGCGGGCTACCGGGTGATCGGCACCGAGGTCACCGCCGTCGGACAGATCCTGGTGGACGGGCGGGAGGCCGAATTCCGCATCCGCGCCGACTTCATCGTCCGGCGCTGGTTCCGTCGGTATGTGGCCGAGGTCAAGGGCGGCACGGAGTCCGCGGACCCCGCGAACCGGGCCACGCGGCGGCAGCTCATGGAGTACGCGCACGTGTTCAACGTCCACGGCGTGCTGCTCGTGGACTCCGAGGCGGGACGAGTGCGGCGGGTGGAATTTCCCGTATAACGGGGAGACGGGGACACGACTCCCGTGGGCCGAAGGGAGAGACTCATGCGCCGCCTGCTGCTGGTCGCGGTCTTGCTGCTTGCCGTCCTGATCCTCGCGGTGACCGTTCTCGACCAGGATCCCACCCCCGCTCCCCCGACCCCCGAAGCGGAGGGTGAGGTCCCGGCCGGGGCAAGGTCGGAAACCGACCGCGCAGAGACCCAGCCCACGCCCTCCCCCATCGCTGCTCACGGACGCATCGTGCGGCTCGGCTCCGGGGAGCCGGTGGCGGAGGCGGAGGTGTCGATCGCGGACGTTACGGTCCAGAGCGGCGAGAACGGGGAGTTCGCATTCGAGGAGATCATCCCGGGAGAGATCGAACTCCGGATCGTCGCCGAGGGACTCCCGCCCCACGTCACGACGCGCATCCTCACCGCCTACGCGCCCGACCTGGGAGAGATCGCCATCCCCGCACAGACCCTGCTCCGAGGGACGGTCTTCAGCACCGGGAGCACGCCGATCGCCGGCGCCCGCATCCGTATCCTGGAACGGGGCCGGTACGACGTGGGCACCTGGTGGCAGGGGCCGAAGTTCGGTCAACTGGAGGTCGCCACGGCGCTGCTCGATGAGGGGAAAGAACCGCCGGGGATGCGGATTACGAGCGACGCCGAGGGGAAGTTCGAGGTGCGCGGCTTGTCGCCGGGCCTCTACTACGTCGATGCCACGGCGGGCGGGTTCGCACCGGCGAGCAATCCATACGTCAAGATCCCCGAAGCGGGCCAGGGCGAAGTTCAGCTACAACTCCCCGCGGGCACCGAGATCCGCGGCCGGGTCGTCGATCCCAAGGGCGCCGGAGCCGGGGCGGCTCGGGTCATGGCGCTGCCCTGGGACGAGGCGGTGGAGATTCCCTACGCGCCGCTCTTCAGCACGGCCTCCGCCCCCGACGGCGGCTTCACACTCTCGGGGGTAGCACCCGGGGACACCTACTTGATCCTGGCGCGCGCGGCCAACGGGATGATCGGCATCGGCATGCGCATCCCGGCCCCCTCGAACGATGTCGAGATCCGGGTCGGCCCCCGGTTCACGCTGCGGGGCACGGTGGTGGACGATGAGACCGGCGCGGCGGTCGAGGGCGCGGCGCTCTTCTCCCTCCTCGGCTTCACGACCTCCGACCAGAACGGCGCCTACGTCCTTACGGGCGTCATCCGTTCGCCGTTTTTCCGCTATGTCTGGATCACCGCGGAGGGCTACGAGGAAGAGCAGGCCGAGATCGATCTTGCGAGCAGCCTGCTCGGCGGCCCCGAGGTGGGGGCCGATTTCCGGCTGACCCGCATCCGGCCGGGAAACCTGGTCGTCACGGCGCGCGATCTTTCGGGCGCCCCCCTGAGCGGAGTGGCTCTGCTGGCCACCGAGTGGGGCGAGGAAGAGGTCAAGTCGCGCGGCGTCACTCGAGCCGACGGCACCGGGTTTTTGACCGGAGTTCCGCCCCATTCCGCGGAGCTGAAGGCCCTGAAGCCGGGATATGTGCTGGCGGAAGTCTTCTCCCGGGAGGCCGGCGAAGAGGCCGGAGCGCCCACGGACTCCGTCACGGTACAGGTCCCTCCGGGCGGGGAGAGCGCCGTTACGATCACACTGGTCAAGGCCGCCCGCGTCGCAGGGCTGGTGTCCGATCCGTCGGGTTCTCCGCTTTCCGGCGTCCTGGCCTACCTGCCCTATGGCTCGGCGGACGGGTCGACGACGAACGAGAAGGGGAGATTCGAGATCGACCGGCTCGCCGGAGGCCTGAGCACACCGATCCGCTTCCTGAAGCCCGGCTACATCGAGACCACCGTCGTGGCGAAACCGGGGAGCGGAGTGGACCTCGAAGTCACGCTGCACCCGGGAGGGACGCTTTCCGGTCGGGTGCTGAGCGAGAGCGGGGAGCCCCTGGCCGGCGTGGAGATCGTCCCGCAATCCGGGGGGGAGGAGACGCGGGACAAGCGAGCCACGACGGCGGCGGACGGGACGTTCATGATCGAGGGCCTGCCGACCGGGAAGCACGTTCTGCTCGCCCGTCGAGAAGGCCTCGCTCCCCGGAAGTCCCCGCCGATCGACCTACGGGCGGGCGAGTCCCGGGAGGGCATCGAGATCGTGCTCGGAGAAGGCATCCGGGTCGTGATCGAAGCGGTGCTCACGGACGGCACCGAAGTCCCGGCCGCGGCGGTGCTCTACGGCCCCCTCGAACGCCCCGAGACGGAACGGCTGATCTTCCGGAACGGTCCTCGTCAGGGAGAGCCACTCTCCTTCCAGTTACCTCCGGGCCGCTACCGGATCGTGGCGACGCCGCTCGACGGCGAGCTCGACGCCGGGGCCCAGGAGTGGGAACAGGAGTTTCTGCGGGAGGGCGCGGTCCGGGTGGTGCTGCGCCCCGGACGAAAGCGCATCGAGATCGAGACCCGGGTGCCGGCGGGCAGGAACCTCATGGGGATGTATGTGCAGCGCACCGAGCCGGCCCAGCCCTCGTTGACCCTGTGGTTTCCGGTGAGTGAGAAGGGAAGGCTTCGGTCCCCGGCCCTGCCACCGGGGAAGTACTCGGTGACGGTCTACATCTCGGATGGGGAGAACAACTGGGAGACGTTCGAGTTTGAAGGGTTGGAGCCGTCGGAGAAGGCGGTGGAGGTTGTGCTGGGGCGGTGATCGGGACCTACCGTGCCGGGCCCAATTGGTCGGTTTTGCCGGCTGGTGCCGTGGCCGACACGGCAGTCGGCCCTTGAGCCGGGGGTGGATGCATGGTGGAGGGCGCTGCGCCGTCAGCGCCGGGTTGATTCAAGGGGAAAGGGGAAAGGCTCAGGGGGGGGCATGCCCGTAATGCCAAGGGGGTGGCGGCAGGATTGTTGGACGGGTTTGGAAAGGCTCAGGGGGCGTCCGTTCCCGCAAGCCCCAGGGGGTGGCGGTCAGGTTGTTGGGCGCGCTCAGGAAGGCTCGGGGGGTCTTTCGAGACCCGCCACATAGAATGGGTCCTGGTACTTCTCCTCCAACCCGCCGAGGACGCGCCAGACTTCGCCCATGGCGTTTTCCCAGCCTTCCGGCCGGTAGCCCTTGAACTCGTGGGGCAGCTCGATGTGCTCGAGGGCCTCGCGGACGCGGCGGAGCGTGTCCCGGCCGCCGTCGACCTTGCCGGCAGTGTAGAACTCGATCCCCAGCTTCTCTTCGTCCGGGGAGAGATTGTCGCGGTGCGCGAACGGCAGTTGAGCCAAGGGACACCTCCAGAATCCGGCAAGGATCGAGCCTTTCCACTATGTTCACCACCCGCGGGGCTCTTCGCAAGTTCCCTCGGCGCGTGCTATCGTTCCGCCAAGCGATGCCACCGGAACCCATTCACCTCCCGCCCGAGATCCCCCTCTTCCCGCTGCCGAGTGTGGTCCATCTCCCCGGAACGATCCTCCCGATCCACATCTTCGAGCCGCGCTACGTGGAGATGGTCGAATTCGCCCGGAAGACGGATGGCATCATCGGCATGGTGTACCTGGGAGGCGCCGGAGAGGATCCAGCGTGGACGCCGGGGGAGGGAGGGCCTCCCGCCCGACTCTCGCGGATCGGCTGCGCCGGCCGCATCGAGGACCTGGTCGAACTGCCGGAGGGGCGCTTCAACCTGAAGCTTCGGGGGATCGCACGCTTCTTCATCGAGGACCTCCATCGCGACAAGCCCTACCTCATGGGGAGGATCCGCGCGCTCGAGGATCGGAACGGGGACGCCCGGGGGGAGGCGGCGAACAGCGCCCTCCGACGCCTGCTCTCCCTGCTCGATCGACTGGCGAAGGATCGGGGCGACGGCGCCTTCACGGTGTCGGACCTGCCGGCGGGGGTCGCCTTCTCGGCGGCGGTGCATCACCTGGCGCTCCTCGCGCGCATGGATCCCGAGGATCTGCAGGGGCTTCTGGAGCTCACGGACGTCTACGCCCGGGCGCGGAGGGTGGAGGGCATCCTGCTCAAGCGGATCCGGGCCCAGGAGCGGGTCGAGATCTGGCGAGGGCTGGTGCCGAAGGATCCGTCGGTGAATTGAGCGTTCAGGCGCCCCGGCGGCGACGGATGCGTTCCATGACGAGACGCTGCTCCTCCACCGTCATCGCGGTCCAGCTGGACACTTCATCCAAGGTGCGGAAGCACCCCTGGCAGAGATCGCGCTCGGCGTCGTAGTGACAGTCTTCGTTGCAGGGACTGGGAACGGGAACGGTCATCGGCGAGAGCATAGTCGATGGTCAAAGCGACGCCTCGATCCTCCTTCGACGGGGTGGGATTCTCGGGGAAGGCGGCTACAATCCGGACATGAAAGCCCCCACGCTGCTGCTCCTCTCGATGCTGGTCCTTGCTCCGACCGCAGCCGCCGAGGACGACGCCCCCGTCTGGAACCGCAAGAAGGAGAAGGCCGCCGAGGAGTTTGCCACACGGTGGTGGAAGGCCCGACCGCAGACCCGATTCCTCACCTGGGATGCGGAGGTCCGGGCCGAGTTGATCGAGGAGGCGAAGGGGTTCGGGCCGCTCCCCGAGGGGAAGCTCGAGGCGGTGGTCAAGACGCTCTGGAAGCCGGTGAAGAAGTACGGGCCCCGCCACGGCCGCGAGAAGGTCATCGACACGCCGTACGGCCAGGCGACCTTCCTCCTGAACGGCAGCGGGAAGAACAAGGGGCTCATTCTCGGTCTCCACGGCGGCGGGGAGGGCGCGGGATCCGCCAGCGAGGCGACGAAGTGGGTGGCGAAGAACTGCATCGGGATCTACCCCCAGGGCATCCGCCTGGTCCACGACACCTGGAACACGGTGCACGGCGAACGCTTCCTCCTGACCCTGATCGAGATCGCCAAGGCCCAGTACGACATCGACCCGGATCGCGTGTACAGCACCGGCTTCAGCATGGGCGGAACGGGGTCCTGGTTCATGGCCGGGCGACACCCGGATCTGCTCGCCGGGGCCATCCCGGCGGCCGGCGTGCTCATGGCCGCGCCGAAGAGCCAGGTGGCCACGAAGGAGGAGGTCGCGGCCCTGCAGCCGGGCTTCGTCCCGAACGTCCGCAACCTGGCCATGTGGTACTACGCCGGCCTCGCCGACCAGAACTGCATGCCCGGGACCTACCTCTACGCCGCCGATGTGCTTGCCGAACTCAGGAAGAACGATCCCGAGGGCTACGGCAAGATCCACTTCAAGACCTACCCCGGTCTGGCCCACGCCTTCCCGCCGGGTGAGCCCGGAAACGGGCTGAAGTTCATTTCCGGAGAGAAGCGCGAGACCTTCCCGAAGAGGATCGTCTGGGAGTACGCCACCAACCCCTTCCCCCTGCCGGACGGGGAGGACAAGACCACCCGCATCCAGAAGCGCTACTTCTACTGGCTGAAGTGCCCCGATCCCATGGACCGCATGTACCTGACCGCCTCGATCAAGGACAACGTCATCACCATCGAGGACAACTCGATGAGCGAGCTGACGATCTTCTTAAACGACCAGATGATCGACACCTCAAAGGAGGTGGTGGTCATGCGTGGCGAGACCGAAACCTACCGCGGCCGCCCGGTCCCGGACTTCTGGACCGTCATGGAGACGCTCGACGCGCGGCTGGACCGCAAGATGGTGTTCGATCGACGGATCGAGTTGGAGCCGTAGGAGCGGGGCGAAAAAAGGACTCCCGGTGTTGTTTTTCGGGGGAGGGTCATTCGTACCGGAGCGCCCCGATCGGGTCCATCCTCGCCGCACGGATCGCCGGCCACAGGCCGGCCAGCACGCCCACCACGCAGGAGATGCCGATGGCCAGGAGGATGGCCCAGGCCGGCACCACCGCGGTCCAGCCGGTCCAGGCCTTGAGGGCCGGAAGGAAGGCGATGCCGAGGAGCAGGCCGAGCACGCCGCCGGCGGCGGACATGGTGATCGTCTCGGTCAGAAACTGCGCGACGATGTGCCGGCGCTTGGCGCCGAGGGCGCGACGGACGCCGATCTCGCGCGTTCGCTCGGTGATCGTGGCCAGCATGATGTTGGCGATGCCGATGCCGCCGACGATCAGCGAGATCAGGGCGATGGCGATCAGGGTGATGCTGAAGACCTGCTGCGCCTTGCGCCGCTGGGCGAGGAGCTCCAGGGGCACGATCATCTCGTAGTCGCGATTCCGGTGGAAGGTGTCGAGGATCCTCTCCACCATGCGCGCGGTGGCGAGGACGTTGTCCTGCTCGTTCACCTCGATCACGATCTGGTGCAGCTCGACGTCGGTGGCGCTGAAGGAGCCGGACTTCCGGACCATGCTCAGCGTGCCGTGCCGCTTCAGTACCGTCTGGTACGGCGCGTAGACATCGAGGTTGCGGCTGTCGGCGTTCAAGGCCTTCCGGGTGAGCCCGGTGAACTCCAGCTCGGTGAGGACCCCGACGATCTCGTAGACCTCGCTCCCCAACTGGATGTTGTGCCCCAGGGCCTCCCCGTAGTAGCCGAGAGCCCGAAGCAGGCCGGGGCGGATCACACACACGCGGTGCAGGCCGGCATTGTCGAGATCGCTCAGGCTGCGACCGGCCAGGATGTCGAGCTTCAGGAGGGACATGTACTCCGGCAGAACGCCGTGCATCCGGGCATCCACCTTCCGGCTGCCATGCCAGATCGTCTCCGAAAGGGTGTGCACGGGAAGAACCACGGCCGCGCTTCGAACCGTCTTCTCGATCTGCCGCGCATCCTTGAAGGTCAGGCCGTAGGTGGAGATCCAGGAGGCGGCCCCGGTGCCGGAACCCTGGTCCTGCTCCGGGGGCTGGATCGAGTTTACGATGATGTTCTTGATGCCGAAACGGCCGATCTGCTCCAGGATCTCCCGCTGCGCCCCCTCCGCGGTGGCGAACATGGCGATGACGGAGGCGATGCCGAACGAGATCGAGAGCATCGACAGGAACGAGCGGAGCTTGTAGCCCCACATGTTCCGGAGCCCGAGGGCGAACATCTCGACGTACTTGCCACCGATCATCCCTCGCCCTCCCGAGGGTTCCGATAATCCTCGATGACGCGGCCATCCTTCAGGCGCACGCAGCGCTCGGTGCGGGCCGCCACCTTGGGATCGTGGGTAACCATCACGATCGTGCGGCCCATCTCGTGCAACCGGTCCACGACTCCGAGGATTTCCTCGCCGGTCTTGCTGTCGAGGTTTCCGGTGGGCTCGTCGGCGAGGAGCAGCAGGGGGTCGTTCACCAGCGCCCGGGCGATGGCCGCCCGCTGTCTCTCACCGCCGCTGAGCTGCGAAGGCTGATGCTTGACGCGAGCCGCCAGCCCCACCGTCTGAAGGGCCTCCATCGACTTCGAGTGCCGCTGGCCCCGCGGAATCCCGGCGTAGAAGAGCGGGACCTCCACATTCTCCAGAATGGTCAGCTGGGGGATCAGCTGGAAGGACTGGAAGACGAAGCCGATCTCGCGGTTGCGGATCTCCGACAGTCGATCGTCCGAGTGCCGGGAGACGTCGTGCTCGTGCAACCGATAGGTCCCGGAGCTCGGCCGATCGAGGCAGCCGAGGATGTTCATGAGCGTGGACTTCCCGGAACCCGACGCGCCGATGATGGCGATGTACTCGCTCTCGTAAAACGCCAGGTCGACGTCTTTCAGGACACGGAGGGCCAGGTCCCCCTCGCCGTAGACCTTGTTCACACCGGAGAGTTCGATCAGGGGTCTCGTCACCGCCCGCCCGGCCTCCCGCGTCCGCCGCCATTGCCGGAGGGCTTGCCATTTACGGGCTTGGCGTCGCCGTCGCCCTCGGCCTTCTCCTCCTCCTCCTCGGAGACGAGTTCGGGGTTCGTCAGGAGCACCTGCTCCCCTTCGGCCAGACCATCGAGCACCTGCACGTAGAGGTCGCTGCTGCGCCCGAGACGGACGCCGCGCCGCACGATCTCGTCACCCTTCTTCAGGAACACGGAGAACCCCGAACCCGTGGAGGCCACCGCCTGCAGGGGGACGAACAGGATGTCCTCGAGCGCTCCGAGGTCGATCTCCACTTCGACGGTCACCCCGGCCCGGAAGCCCTCGACCCGTTCGTCGAGCTGAACAGTGACATCGAAGCGCTTGACCGGATCCCGCCAGGAGGTGCTCTGCGCCACGGAGCCGATCTCGGTCAGGGTGCCCTTGTGCTTCCCGGTGCTCTTGTCGGGAAAGGTGATGAGGGCCGGCAGCCCCTTCCTGAGCTTCCGGACGTCGGCCTGGTGAACCTGCAACTGCACGTCCATCAGGGTGAGGTCCGGCAACTCGATCAGGGTGCGGCCGGGGTAGGCGGTACCGCCCACCTTGACCTCCTCCTCCATCTCTCCCCGGCGATCGCGCCGGCCTCCGTAGATGACGATCCCGTCCTGCGGGGCGATGATCGTCAGGTTCCCCAGGCGCTCCTTCGCCTCCTCGAGCTTCTGCAGGGCGGCTTCGTGCTGGCGCTCCTTCTGCCGGAGGACCGCGGTCTTGGCCTCGATGCGCGCTTCCGCCTGCGCCTTGACCCGGATCAGCTCGCGATCCGCCTCGGCGACGTCGGCCCGCTTCTGCTCCTCGGTCATCGGGTGCGTGTAGGTGTTGTAGTTCTCGAGCTCGAGTTCGGCGGATTCGTAGGCGAGCTTCTTCTCCTCCACCTCGACCGCGGTCACGAACCCCTCCTCCAGGAGGCGCGGCATCTTCTCGTACTTCTCCTTGGCCTGCTCGAGCTTCAGTTCCATCTCCCGGAGCTGCAGCTTGTGGTCTCCCTCCAGGTAGCGCTGCAGCTCGAGTTTCGAGAAGCGGACTCTCCGGTCCGCCTTCTCGACATCGCCGGCGTTCGTGGCCACCTGGATCTCGAGGTCGGTCCGCGCGCTCTTGAGATCGGACTCGAGCTGAATGAGGTTGTCCTCGAGCTTGTCGATGTCGTCCTCGACCTCCTCCTTGTCGAGTTCCGCAAGGATGTCGCCGGCCTTCACCTTCGTCCCCTGCTCGACGATGCTGAGGATCTGCGCCCGCACCTTCGGGCGGATGACCACGCGGTTCCGGGCCTCGAGGGTTCCCGACTCGGTCAGCGTGACCACGAGATCACCCCGGGCCACCGTGAACACCTGCACGTCCCTCACGGTCTCCGCGTCCTGTTCCCCGCAGCCGGCCGAAAGGATGGCGGCTACGGCGAGAAGCGACAGCAGGAGGTATGGCTTCATGGTTCCACCCACATTCCCTGGTCATCGACGAACAGGATCCCGATGTCCCGAAGGAGCTGGATCCGGCCGGTCTCGAACTCGATGAGGTCGGCGATCAGGCTGTTGCGCGCCCGGCGCACGGCCGCCTGGGCCACGGAGACGTCCTGGTTGTCCGCCTCACCGTCGTCGAAACGGTAGTTGGCGGCCTTCTCTTCCTTCTTCGCCGCAGCGAGTTCCTCGCGCCGGATATCCAGCGTGGCCTGGACGCGCCGGAGTCGGCGGACCGCGTCGCGGACCTCCAGCACGACATTGTCCTCGGTCAGGGACACCCCGCGCCGGGACCGTTCGAGCTCGATCAGGGCCCGGCGATAGGCGTTGCGTTCCGAGGTCCGCTCGAACGGGATGTCGAGGGTCAGGCCGAGGGTATAGAAGTTGTCCTCGAACGCCTGGCTCAGCGGCGTGCGGTCGGCGGGAGAAGTCAGCGTGTACCGGGCATCGAAATCGAGGTCCGGCAGGAGGCGGTTGGCGGCAAGGCGAACCTCCCGCTCCGCATCCTCGAGTTCGTCGCGGGAGTTGCGCAGGTCCAGGCGGTTGTTCAGGGCCGCGGTGATGGCGCTCTCGAGGTTGATCGGGATCATCTTGAAAACCGGATCCTCGGGCCGGATCTCGAGGGGGAACGAGGTCGGCAGGCCGAGCAGGATCTTGAAGCGGTCGAGGGACAGCCGGTAGGCCTCCTTCTGGGTGATCACGTCGTTCTTCGTGCGGAGGTACTCGCGCTCACTCCGAAGCTTGTCCACCTCGGAAGCCTCCCCCACCTCGAAAAGCGCAATCGACTGCTCCGTCAGGAACAACCTCGACTTCTCTTCCTCCTCGGCGTTCTCGATCTCCCGAAGCTGCTGCAGCAGGGCGAAGTACCTGCGGGTCACGTCGATCGTGAAGTCCTCGCGGAAGAGCTCGAAGTCCCGGATCGCATAGACCACGTTCCGCTCGGCCTGGGTCAGCGCGGCGTGGGAGGTCTCGTACCCGGCGTCCCGAAGCAGCGGCTGCGCAATGCTGACACCGAGCGAGGAACTGCCACGGTAGCCCCCGGCGGCCCCGTCCCCGGTCGTGGTGGTCGAGCCGTCGAGCCGGACCGTACCGCCGGTGGGGAGGATCTTGCTGACGCCGAGTTCGGCCCGGTTGATGTTGCTGTGGTGCGTGAGATCGGTATCCGTGAGGATGGCCGAGAGAGTCCCCGTAAAGAGGAAGGAGAACTGGTTCCGGACGGTGGTCAGGGCAAGGGCGGAGAGGTAGAGACTCTCTCTCTCGGACTGGTAGTTCCGGTTGAAGCGCGTGGCGATGGCCAGCGCCTCCTTGAGCCCCACCTCGCTCGGAACGTCCTCGAGTTCCTCCGGCGTCGGGCCTCGCGTCTCCCCTTCGGCCTCGCCTTCGGGCATGACCAGGCCGTTGGCCCGGAAATCGTCGAAGCCGACGCTCTTCTCGGCGAGTACATCGGCGGCGGCCTGGTCCGCGCCGGCGACCCAATAGGCATCGGCGCAGCCGGCCGCCAGGACCGCAAACAGGGCCAGAGCCGCAACGTGAAGATGACGCACCAGTGCTCTCAAGCCTCCTTGAATCGCGCGGTGAAGTGCCGCAGGAAAGGCGCTTCGTAGGTGATCTCGAGGCCCCTGAGCGACTCCCGCTTCCGGTGAACCTCGACGAGCACCTCGACTACGTAGTCGATGTGGCTCTGAGTGTATACGCGCCGCGGGATGGCAAGACGAACGAGTTCCATGGCCGCCGGGATTCCCGCGCCGGTGTCCGGGTCCTTCTTGCCGAACATCACGGAGCCGATCTCCACGCCCCGGATGCCGCCCTCGAGGTAGAGGGCGCAGGCCAGCGCCTGCCCGGGGAAGCGGCTGGGGGGAATGTGGTCGAGCATGGACTTCGCGTCGATGTAGATGGCGTGGCCGCCGGGCGGCTGGACGATCGGGACGCCCGCCGAGGAGAGGTGCTCGCCCAGATAGCGCGTCGAGGCGAAGCGGTAGCGGAGATAGTCCTCCTCGAGGACCTCCTGAAGGCCCACGGCGATGGCGTCGAGATCGCGACCGGCCAGCCCGCCGTAGGTGGGGTAACCCTCGGTCAAGATCAGCAGGTCCTTCTCCTGGCGCGCCAGGTCCGGGTCGTTCGTGCAGAGGAAGCCGCCGATATTCGCGAAGGCGTCCTTCTTCGCGCTCATGGTGCAGCCGTCGGCATACGAGAAGAGTTCCCGCGCGATCTCCTTGACCGACTTCGCAGCAAAGCCCTTCTCCCGAAGCTTGATGAAGTAGGAGTTCTCGGCGAACCGGCAGGCGTCCAGGTAGAGCGGGATCTTGTGGGCCCGGGCGATCTTCGAAACCGCGCGGACGTTCTCCATGGACACCGGCTGGCCTCCGCCGGAGTTGTTGGTCACTGTGATGAGGATCATCGGCACCCGCTCACGCCCCACCGAGGAGATGAGGTTCTCGAGCGCCTCGAGGTCCACGTTCCCCTTGAACGGGTGGAACGTGGCCGGCTCCCGCCCCTCCGGAATGACCACGTCCACCGCCTGCGCTCCGGTGTACTCGATGTTGGCGCGAGTGGTGTCGAAGTGGGTGTTGTTGGGAACGACATCGCCCTCTTTGCAGGTGATCCCGAAGAGGATCCGCTCCGCGGCTCGACCCTGGTGCGTGGGGATGACGTGCTCGAAGCCGAAGATATCCTTGACCGAGGCCTCGAACCGATACCACGAGCGCGAGCCGGCGTAGGACTCGTCGCCCTGCATCATGGCCGCCCACTGGTTCTGGCTCATGGCCGACGTGCCCGAGTCGGTCAGGAGATCGATCAGCACGTCCTCCGCATTCAGGAGGAAGACATTGTGGCCAGCCTCCTGCAGCAACTTGGCGCGCTCGTCACGAGTGGTGATCCGGATGGGCTCAACCGTCTTGATGCGAAAGGGCTCGATGATCGTTTTCACGGATTTCCTCCGAGGCGGGGATGGCGTCGAACTGCGAATTGTGGCAACGGACGGGTGGACCGCGAAAGGTAAATGTGCCGGCTCACGGCCCACAGGCTAGACTTGAGCGCATGTCAGACGATACGAGGAGTGTGAAGGTCTCCCTGACCGACGGGCTTCAGGTGGCCATCGAGGCCGGCCACCATCATTTCCTGGCGGACGAGCCGCTCGAAAACGGCGGAACCGATGGCGGCCCCACACCGACGGAGCTCTTTCTCGGCGGCCTGGCGGCCTGCACCGCGATGACCCTCCGGTTGTACGCCAACGTCAAGAAGTGGCCCCTCGCGAAGGTCGAGGTGGAACTGACGCAGGCCTGGGTCACGCGCGACGAGTGGGCGGAGTTCCCCGAGGATGACGAGCGGGACCGGGTGCCGCGGATTCTCCGCGAGATCCGGGTCACCGGCGACTTCGACGAGAAGCAGATGGAGCGGCTGACCTACATCGCCAACCGCTGCCCCGTCCACCGCGTGGTCACGGAGAACCCCTACGTGGTGGACACGCTCAAGCTCGAGAAGTAACCCGGGCCTTCCCTCACCTCTGCGCCTCTGCGCCTCTGCGGGAGACCCGCTGTCCCCCGCTCCCGCCTACCCCTCGCCGTGCCTGAACAGCGCGAACAGCGCCCCCATCGGGTCGGCCAGGACCGAGAAGCGGCCGACGCCGGGGATGTCACCCGGGGGGACGAACACCTGGCCGCCGAGATTCTCGGCCTTCGCGGCGCTCGCGTCCACATCCTCGACGGCGATGTACTGGATCCAGTGCGGCGGATGCGGGGCGTCCGAGGGCAGTTTCATGAGGCCGCCCAGGCCCTCCTCCCCGCGCTTCAAGACCCAGTAGGTCCCCATCTCCCCCATGTCCATCTCGCCGAAGCCCCATCCGAAGATCTCTCCGTAGAAGCGCCTGGCCGCCTCGGGGTCGTCGGTGAGGAGTTCGGGCCAGCAGAAGCTGCCGGGGACGGGCGGGCCGTCGGTCTCCGGCGGGGCCTCGAAGGCGAAGGAGAAGGGGGCGATCGGCGCACCCTCGGGGCCGAGGATCACCGCGAAGCGGCCGGTGTTCGGGATGTCCGTCCCGGGGATCTTCACCTGGCCGCCGAGGGCGATGGCGCGCTCACAGGCCGCGTCCACGTCCGGCACCGTGGCGTAGGCAAACCAGTGCGGCGGCACGCCGAGGGCGGGATCGAGTTCCATCATCCCCCCGATGCCCCGCTCGCCCAGATGGATCTGCCGGTAAGGGCCGCAATCTCCCGTTTCCTGCCCGACGAACTTCCAGCCGAACAGGGCTCCGTAGAACTCCTCGGCCCTCCCCGCGTCCGTGGTCATCAGGTCCCGCCACACGAAACGTCCCGCCCCCGACATGTCCATGCCTGCCGCTCCTTTCGGTTCGAGCCGGAGGCTACCGCACGGGCGCGCCATGCCCCAGAGGAGTCCGGAAGTCGAAGGCCTCCTGCCATTTGATCCACTCACCACGGAGACCGGTTATCCTCTGGGGGAGATCGTTGGCTGAACGAACCACCTGCTGCCGGAAGGAGACGTGCCGATGTTCGGAAAAAAGACCCCGGAATTCGCCCCGCTCGACCCCGAGAAGGTGACCGTCACCGACTCCGGTCTGGGGTACGAGGTCATCAAGGCCGGTGAGGGGGGCGCTCCGGGGGAGACCGACAGCGTCACGGTCCACTACACGGGATACCTGGAGGACGGCACGGTCTTCGACTCCTCCCACAAGCGCGGGCAGACGGCCACCTTCCCCCTGAACCGGGTCATCCGGGGCTGGACGGAGGGGCTGCAGCTCATGCAGGAGGGCGGCACCACGAAGTTCTCGATCCCGGGCGAACTCGCCTACGGGGACCGCCCGCCCCCGGGTTCCGGCATTCCTCCCGGCGCCACACTCATCTTCCTCGTGGATCTCATTTCAGTGTCGTAGCGGCGACGTTCGCGGAACGGTACGCACCGAGAAATAGAGGGACGCCCGGCCCCGGCACTTCCCTGAAGGCGAAGGGGATCGACTGCCACTTCCGGGCATCGATGAGCCAACGCTCCACAGCAAAGTGGAGGTGGGGCGTGGTGGACCACCCGGTGGATCCCGATCGGGCGATCGCCGCTCCCTGCGGCACAACTTCCCCGGGCGTCACCAGGGCTCCGTCCCGCTGAAGGTGCAGATAGATCGCCCGCGTGCCGTCCTCGTGCAGGATCTGAACGTAGTTCCCGTCACGGATGAACTCGGGGTCGGGGCCGCCGCGATCCGAGTCCTCCTTCACGGCGAGAACCCGACCCTCCCGCGCCGCGAGCAGCAGGGTGCCTTCCTCCATCTTGAAGTCCACCGCGAATTCATCCTTGCCGGAGTGGCTGAAGCTGCCCGGACCACTCTGGATGCACCGGTGGGTCTCGCCGGCCGCCCACGGGAGCAGGTAGGTCCGCTGGGTCTGCGCGAGCCTGTCCCGCTCGACCAGGGAGGCGCAGCCGGCGGCAAGCAGCAGGCAGAGCAGCGGTCCGAGTCTCTTCATCCGCAGCGACGACATCGAGACGAACGCGTGACCTCCACGTGACTCCGGAAAGCTCCCATAAAACAACACCGGGAGTCCTTTTCGGCCCGACTTTCTGGATGGACGCTCAAGCTTCCATCGGGAGTGATCATGAGCAAGCGCTGGATCTTCCTCGTCCTGCTGACTTTCGCCCTACCGGCTGCCGCGGAGGACTCCGCCGCCCCGGATCCGCAACTTCGGATCTTCGACGTCCGGGACCTCGCCGCCGACCAGGCGGAGCTCGACGCGTTGGCGACGGAGTTCCGACGCGCCGGCGGAGAGGGAGTCACGGAGGTCCGGATCGAAGCCGACAGCGTACTCCTGGTCACCGCCACGGAGGCCGCCCTGTCGAGGATCGGCGACCACCTCGCGGACCTCAGACGCCGGAAGTCGGAGGTCATCTCCATGACGATCCGCTTTCTCAAGATTCCGGCCGACACGGATCTGGGGTTGCCGCTCGACGGTCGCGCCCGTGCGATCGACGCCGTGCGGGCCGCCGCGCTCCTCGAGCGGGCGTCCGGGATCGAGCGGGCCGAAATGCTCTGCGGACCACGGGTCGCCTGCTTTCCGGATCAGCCGACGGAGACCGTCATCGGTCGCCGGGTGAGCTACGTCGAGAGCTTCGAAATCGAGCGCCACAAGGGGCGCGTGGCCGCGAGCCCGGTGATCGGCACCCTGAACGACGGGTTCCTCCTGAAGGTGACCCCCGCCAACGCCCTCGACGGAGAGGCCATCGACCTGGACCTCGACCTCACGCTCTCGGAGGTATCCGACCCCATCCCGGTGCGCCGGAAGATCCTGGTGACCGGCCAGGAGGTCCCGGTGGAGATTCAGCTGCCACAGGTGACCGAGGTCCGGATCGTACGCGCCGGCACGGTGGTGAACGGTGGCTCCCTGGCCATCCGGGTGGGTTCGATTCCCTTCGGGGGGCTCGACGGGATGAACCTCCTCATCCTGGTGGAGGCCGACCGCATGACTCTCCCGGAAGAGGGCGCGGGCAAGTAGCGAACTGCGCTGTGGAAGGGATTGAAAGTCCCCCCCGCCCGAAGGGCGCCCTCGCGGGTTGGCCGGGCGTGGCGGTTGGACCCTTACGGTGAAACGGTCGGATACGGGGCTGGAGGGCGCCGCGCCGGCGGCGCCTGGTTGGATTCAGGGGAAGGAAGAACAGATCAGGGGGGGGTGGCGCCCGAACCCGCGATCACAAGGGGGTGGCGGCAAGGTTGTTGGACGGGACTCAACAGCTGGGGGGGCAGGTCGGAGCCAGCGCCACATACCCCACGGTCAGCGTCGAGGCTCCGTGCGTATCCTCCACCTTGCCTCGAAAGAGGTAGGGGCCGGCGCTGCGCAGCAGGTGGCCGAAGCGGTGGTAGACGTCGGGGAAGAGGACCGCCTCGATGACTCCGGTGCGGTCCTCCAGGGTGATGAAGCGCATGAATTGGCCGCGGCCGGTGCGGACTCGTCGCGTGGTCACGAGCCATCCGCCCACGGAGACGAACTGCCCGATGTGCCGGGAGAGTTCCGCGGCGGGGAGGGCCCCCTTCTCCTTCAGCCACTCCTCGAAGAACTCGAGCGGGTGCGCGGTGGCGGAGAGGCCGAGCACCTCGAACTCCGACTGCACGCGCTCGGCCTTCGCGTAGTCGCGGAGGCGGGGCAGTTCGAAATCGGGGGTGTCGAGGTGGAAACGGGGGCCAAAGAGGGTCCGTTCGGTCCGCCGCGCCGGAGAGCCCGTCATACCGAAGAGCAGGCGAACCCTCATCAGGAGCTCCGGCCGGGGAAGATCGAAGGCGTCGAAGGCGCCGGCCAGGACCAGGTTCTCCAACTCCCGCTCTTCCGCGGGTACGCGGTTCGCGAAGTCGCGCAGCGAGAAGAACGGGGTCTTCTCGCGCGCGCTCAGGATCCGGTCGAGAGTCTTCGCCTTCAGGTCGCGCACCTGCTTGAGCCCAATCCGGATCGCTCCCTCCCGGTCGGCCTCCCTCGAAGCCGTCCACGTCCGGTCGGAGCGGTTCACGTCCGGGAGGAGGATCCGTACGCCGCACCTCCTCGCCTCCTCCATGTAGGCGCGGGCGTCGTAGAACCCTCCCTCGTTCGCCAGCACCGCGGCCATGAACTCCGCGGGATACCTCGATTTCAGCCACACCGCCTGCCAGGCCAGTCGGCCGTAGGTGGCGGCGTGGGCTTTCGAGAAGGAGTAGCCGATGAAGTTCTCCACCGCAGCCCAGACGGCTTCCGCCGCGTCCGGTTCCGCGCCGCCCTCCACGGCCCGGGAAACGAAGGTCTCCCTCAACTCCCGGATTCGCTCGTGCGTGCGGTCCTTCGAGATCGCGCGGCGCAGGCGGTCGGCCTCGGTCAGGGTGAACCCGGCCACGGCGTGGGCCACCTTCAGGATGTCCTCCTGAAAGAGCATCACGCCGTAGGTGTCCTCGAGCACCTTTGAAAGAGCGGGATGCAGGAAGTTCGTCGGCTCCTCCCCCGCCTGGCGCAGGATGTAGTGCTCCTTCATGCCCCCCGCGGCCGGCCCCGGCCGGATCAGCGAGAGTCCCACCATGGCGTCCCGCTGGTTCTTCGCCCCGAGCATCCTGAGCAGGTTTCGGGTGCCGGGGGATTCCACCTGAAAGCAGCCGATCGTCTTTGCCGAGGCGAGCATCTCCCCGGCTTGCTCGTCCTCCCGCGGGATCGAGTCGATGGCCACCTCCACGCCGTGGATCCGCCGAACCGTGCGTACCGTCTCGGCGATCGCGGAGAGCGACCGCTGCCCCAGAAGGTCGATCTTGACCAGGCCGATCTCCTCGATCGGATCCTTGTCGAACTGGGTGATGACCAGCCCCTTGGCGGATCTCTGCACGGGGACGAAATCCACCACCTCGGTGGGGGTGATGACGATCCCGCCGGGATGCACCGAGAGGTGCCGGGGGTAGCCCTCGATGCGGTCCGCCACCGAAAGGATCGTCCGGAAGGGTTCCCGGTCGACGGGCAGGTCCCGGCACTCCGGAAGCGCCCGCACCGCTTCCCCGAGCGCCCCCGGGTAGGAATGCGGCAATCGCTTGGAGAACCGCGAGGTCTCCCGGGGGGAGAGCCCCATGCACTTCGCCACCTCCCGAAAGGAGGACCGCCCCTGAAAGGTGTTCAGCGTGCAGATCATGGCCACCCGGTCCCGGCCGTAGGTCTCGTAGACGTACTCGAGCACCTCGTCCCGCCCCTTCCAGCAGATGTCCATGTCGATGTCCGGAGGATCGGTGCGGGAGCGATTGAGAAACCGCTCGAAGGAGAGATCGAACTCGATGGGATCCACGATGGTCAGCCCCAGGCAGTAGGCCACCAGGGAGTCCCCGGCGGAACCGCGGCCCACCATGGGAATGCCCCGGTCGTGGGCGTGCCGGGTGATCTCGTCCACGATCAGGAAGTACTCCGGAAATCCCAGCTCGAGGATCACCGAAAGCTCCTCCTCGAGACGCCGGACCACCTTCGGAGAAAGGGGCCGATAGCGCCTCGCGGCGCCCTCGAAGCACCGTTTTCCGAGCAGCGAGTACGCCGTCTCCCCCTCCGGCAGGGGAAAGGTCGGAAAGACCGCCTTCGACCGCGGGGCCGTAAATTCACAGCGCTCGGCGATCTCGACCGTGCTCCGGAGGGCTTCCGGCACCTCCTGAAACCGCTTCGCCATCTCCACACGCGTGGCGAACGCCGCGGTCGGCGGCGCCAGGGCCGAAATCGGCACCTCCTTCACGTGCAGATTGCGATCGATGGCGGTGAGGATCCGGTGGATATCGCGGTCGGCCGGGCGGGGGAAGAAGACCGGCCCGGTGGCCACCACCGGCAGATCGAGTTCCCGGGAAAGTCGGAGGGGATGGCGGCGGGGTTTCTCACGCAGTTCGACGTAGAGGCTCCCGGACGGCATCTCCGGAGCAAGAGCGAAGAGCAGGGCCTCGTCGTCGGTGAGCACGATCAGACCGTCCCCCCATTCGAGCAGGGCGCTCTCGAGACTGAACCCCTCGGGAACCAGGTGGCGCTTCGAGATGATCCGGCAGAGGTTGCCGTACCCCTTTCGGTTTCGGACGAGCAGCACGGCCCGGGCGCCCTCCCCCTCCCACTCGCCGGTGCGCCCCGGTTCCCGCACACAGGCTCCGAGGATCGGCCGTATCGCCGTTTGCTCCGCCGCGCCGAAGAACGGCAGGAATCCGTACGCCCCGTTCGTATCGGTGAGCGCAAAAGCGCGCTGCCCGTCCCGCTCGGCCAGAGGGAGGTAGTTCTCCGCCGGCGCCGCCCCCTCGAGGAGGGAGGTGCAGCCGTGCAGGTGCAGGTGCACGAAGTCCGGCAGGCGGATCAAGCGCTCACCGCCTTTCTCATCTCGTCAACGACGGCGTTTTCAGCACGAAGCCGTGCTCGTTCTGCTCGAAACGCCCGAGCAGGCCGATGGACCGGCCGGCGATGATGGCCCGGAAGCCGTAGCGGTTGCGGATGCCGTCGATGCCCTCGGTCAGGCAGGCGGTCCGGCGGCGCTCCTCGACCCGGAAGAAATCGCCCTGCTCCCCCCGCTCGGCGGTGAACCCCGACAGGGCGACACCGACGAGTTTCAGGCGCACACGTCGCGTGAACAGGGAGGCGAAGAGCGCCCGGGCCGGCCCGCTGAACTCCCGCTCCCGATCCGAGGGACGGGGCAACGTCCGCGATCGGTTGTCCCCCGGGCCGTCCGCATAGCGGATCTTCACCGTGACGGTCCGGGCCCGCAGCCCCTGTCGCCGAAGGGTCGCCGCCGCCCGTTCGAGGAGGTAGAAGAGCATCCCCTCGATCACGTCGCGGTCCGCGGTCTCGGGGTCGAAGGAGGTTTCCCGGCTCACCGATTGCGGCCCGACCTCCGGGCGCACGGCCCTCTCGTCGATGCCCCGTGCCCGCTCGAAAAGGACTCTCCCCGCCACCTTCCCGAACGTGCAAACGAGCAGCTCCCGGGGAATCCGGGCGAGCTCCCCCACGGTTTTCACGTTGTAGCGGAGGAGGGTCTGCTCCGTCCGGCGCCCCACTCCCGGGAGCCGCCGGATCGGAAGCGGCGCCAGGAACTCCGCTCCCTGGCCGGAGAACACTTCCACCACTCCGCCGGGCTTGGCGAACCCCGTGGCCACCCGGGCGACCAGACGGTTCTCCCCCACCCCCAGAGAGACGCGTAGCCCCACTTCCCGCTCCACCTCCCTCTGAATCCGCGCCGCCATCCCCCGGGGGGCGCCGAAAAGTCGGCGGGAACCGGTGACGTCCAGATAGCAGTCGTCCAGCGAGGTGACCATGACCAGGGGGGTGATGCGCCGACAGATCTCGAAGGCCCGCTCCGAGAGACGGTGCGCCATCGGGTAGTCCCCCTTCAGGAAGACCGCCCCGGGAAGAATACGCGCGGCTTCGGAGAGAGAAAGCCCGGGAACGACCCCGCGGCGCCGGGCCTCGTAGGTGGAGGAGAGCACCAGGCCCCGGTCCCCCTTCTCTCCCCCCACGATCACGGGCCGCCCCCGCAGAGAGGGATCCCTCACTTGCTCCACCGACGCGAGGAAAGCGTCGATGTCGACGTGTATGATGTTCCGGTTCACGATGACCTCGCCCAGGGCCAGAATACACGAACAAAAAGCAAACACCAGAGGATAACACCGTGCACCCCCACCGACTCCTCCTCGCGATGCTCCTCACCCTGGCGGTCGCGGCCTGCCGGGAGGAAATACCCCCACCGGAACCTCTCGACCCGCTCCTCGAACTGCACTGGCGGAATGAGGAGACCCTCGAGGTCCGTGAGGAACGCGTGCAGGTCGAGGGCGTCGGCACGTTTCCCGCCGCTGGAGACATCCGGTCCCGGGCGACCAGGGAGGAGAAGACGGTGGATCTCTACGAGGACACCGTGATCAGCGGGGGCGAAACGGAGTTGCACTCCCTTCGCCGGGTCTACCTGAGCTCCCTCGAGACCTCCGGCGAGAAAACCCGCCCGACCATCGTGGACGGAAAGACCTACCTGATCTCCGACCCCCTGGGCGCCTGCGTGGTGCGACGGGAGGAGAAAGGCGAGGCCGTCGACGCGAAGCCGAAGGAGGTCCAGAAGGTGCGGTTGTCCGTTCTGCGCATCGCCGCGAGCCTGCTCCCCTCGGAGCCGATTCCCCTCGGCAGTTCCTGGCGTCCCGGACGCGACCTCAGCCACCTGGCGATCAAGGGCCAGGCGAAGGCTCAGATGAGCGCCCGCCTGGTCTCCGTCGAGGAGACGGAGGGACGGCGCGTCGGCACCGTGGAGTGCAAGATGAACGCCCGGATTCCGATCGATGACCAGGTCGGAGCCAACCTGACCGTCCGCGAAACCCTGCTCCTCGACCTCGACCGCGGCCACGTCATCGCCTACCACTCCAGGGGGGAACGCTACTACCCCCCCCTGCCGCGGCGTCGGGCCGAATGGGTCTACACCGAGACGGAAGTGAGCGTGAAGGCGAAGAAGTAGATACGAACAGACACAAACAAAGTCGTTCGATCCACCGCTTCCACTCGCCCTTTTGCGTTGTCCGATCTCCCGACTGGGGTATACTCTCGCCGGACCGCAAGACATCCAACGCTCGGGGGATTCCCCGAGGGAGGACGCAAATGAGGAAGTTCATGGTGATCGGGGCGCTCGGCGCTCTGCTCATCGTCGCGAGCTGGTACGTGATACCGGCCGCGGCGGAAGCCGGGTGAGGCGGAGGCCGATGCGGCACCGCTCGTCAGCGGGTCCAGGTCCAGTGGAAGGACCTGCGCCTGACTGAGAATTCAAGCGGCGCCGCGTACGGAGAGACAGCCCTCTCCGTAGAAGACCGTCTCGGCAAGATGTTCTCCGAGTTGAAGCCTACGAACAGCCCCAGCATCGTCTGGTTCCAGGACATCTCCGATGACAAGACCATCAAGAAGATCGATGGTGCGATCATGGGGAACGAGAGCGTCGGCATCGCGCTGAAGCGGTTCAACTGCTTCCGCGTCAATGTCATGGACCTCCCGGAAGGCGAGATGAAGAAGCAGTACCTGAGGGAGACTCCAGCCTTCTACTTCTTCGACCCCGCCGGCAAGCCCGTGAAGAAGGTTTGCGGCAAGCGCGCCACGTCCCTCTCGAGTGTCAACAAGCTCATCTCGTACACGTGGGACAAGAGCTTCACGAAGCGCTTGAAGGTTTTCGGCAAGGAGTACAAGAGCATCCTTGACCGCCTGGACAAGTACGACGTCAAGCGTCAGTCCGTCGAGCGCGACCGCAAGAAGCTCGACGAGCGTCCGAACCCCTCGGTCGAGCGCAAGGTGAAGGCTGAAGAAGAGGCCCTCGCCGAGTTGCGCAAGGTGATCGAAGCGGACGAAAAGGAGATCATCGCCACCTGCCAGCTGAAGCCGGAGTACCTGCCGGAAGAGGCCGCAGGCAGCGAATAGCGCCAGCCCCCCCCTCCGATAGGACGGGCGCACCGGATCAAAACGATCCGGTGCGCCTTTTTTGATTCCCGGCCCCCACCCCCGCCCGAAGGGCGCCTCGCGGGTTGAATCCAGCTGCCGGGTGGCCTTTCAGGGTAACGGTCGAACTCCCCCCCCCGCCCGAAGGGCGCCTCTGCGGGTGGCGTTCACGGACAGCCGTCGAACTCATGGTGGAGGGCGCCGCGCCGTCGGCGCCGTTTTTCGGATTCAAGGGAAAGGAAACGGAATCAGGGGGGCATGCCGACGCGCAATCACAGGGGGGGCGAGGGTGGAACGGCTCAGGGGGGCGTGGCAGGGTAGGTGGGCGCGCCTCAACAGCTTTGGGTCAGGTTTCCCCTTGCCCAACCTGCGATTGAGAGTTAAACTCATTCCCATCAATGGAATTCAGGTTGCGGCACGGGAGACACCGATGAAGAGCATGACGACCACAGCGCTGCTTGGCGCTTTGATGCTGGCGGTGAGTTGGCAGGTACTGCCGATCACCGCCGAGGCTGGCTGAGGGGGCGGGCGCTGCGGCGAAAGCCAGCAGCGTGTACAGGTTGCGTGGACCAACCTGCCACTCGCCAGCAACTCTGCGGGATCCGAGTACGCCTCCAGCGAGACTCGCATCGAAGAGGTCATGAAGAACCTCTCGACGAGTCCCGGCCCGGACGCGGCCCCCGCGGTCGTCTGGCTCTACACCCCGGCCGACGACAAGGCCATGACGGCTTGCGACACCAACATCTTCCGGAACGAGCAGGTCGGCATCGCCCTGAAGAAGTTCCGCTGCTATCGCGTGAACGTCGAGGAGATCGGAAATCGCGAGCTTCGCGAGGAGTACCTCCGCGGCGCTCCCACGTTCCGGTTCTTCACGCCGGCGGGCGAGCAGATCGGCCAGGTCACCGGCAAGAAGGCTCTCTCCCTCTCCGGCTTCAGTTCGATGCTGGAGCGGTCCTGGGACCTCAGCTACACGGTTCGCTTGAAGGCCTACACGAAGAACATGACCCGGATCCTGGGCCGGTTGGACAAGCTCAGCGCCCAGGCCCAGATCCTCGAGCAGGACCGCGCCCGGCTGGTCGCCAAGCCGAATCCGCGGAAGGCGCAGAAGCTCGAACGCGAAGCCGAGGAACTCAAGGCCGAGAAGGACCAGTTGGCCGAGGATGAGCGTGAACTTCTCGCCGGCATTCAGCTCAGGCCCGAATTCCGCCCCACGGAGCAGGCCTCGCTCGACCGGTAGAGACAGGATGGACCGGCGCTTCAGGGGATAAACGGGAAGCGACGGTGAGGGGAAGGCAGTGATGCGGGGTCGGCACTTCGGTGCCGGCCCCCCTATCATTCCCGATCCGGGGTCGGAAGCCAGCCACACGCGCTGATCCGGGGTTGGG